>SAMEA104404100__coassemble_802_pt1 | contig 32188 bp, 28 predicted proteins | sample SAMEA104404100__metabat2_high_PE_088 | metagenome-assembled genome bin SAMEA104404100 (sample SAMEA104404100) | Balaenoptera acutorostrata
TAACCTGCTCCTGATAAATAATACTCCCGTATGTTGCTTCAAGAATAGGTTTAAGCTGAGGACAGTCATATGTAATTGTAGATCTGTCTTCTTTTCCTTTTATATATTTTGGTATAAATTCCATGGGACCGGGTCTAAAGAGTGCTATTCCCGCAATTACATCTTCAAGACACTGCGGTTTTAGCTCCTTCATAAAGTTCTTCATACCGGCACTTTCTATCTGGAATATTCCTTCAGTTTTACCTGTACTTATATAATCGTATACTTTTTTATCTTCAGTATCGATATTCTCAATTGAGAAATCTGGAACTTTCTTTCTAATAAGCTTTTCAGTATTTTGTATTACTGTAAGTGTTCGAAGCGCCAAAAAATCCATTTTCAAAAGCCCAAGCTCTTCAAGGGTTGTCATTGTAAACTGTGTCGTTATTGATCCATCTGATCCTCTTGAAAGTGGTACGTATTCATCTACCGCTTCCTGACATATTACAACTCCCGCTGCATGCATTGAACTGTGTCGTGGAAGTCCTTCAAGACGCTTTGACATATCGATAAGTTCTTTTACCTGCTTATCTGCTTCATATGCACTTTTTAGTTCCGGATTCATCTTTAGTGCTTTATCTATTGTTATATTAAGTTCCTGTGGAATCATCTTAGCAATAGTATCTACAAATGCATATGGAAGATCCATTACTCTTCCAACATCTCGTATAACACCTCTTGCTGCAAGTGTTCCAAATGTTACTATCTGTGCAACATTTTCTTTGCCGTATTTTCTAACTACGTAATCAATTACTTCCTGACGTCTTTCATAGCAGAAGTCAACGTCAATATCGGGCATTGATACTCGTTCCGGATTAAGGAAACGCTCAAAAAGAAGACTATACTGTATAGGGTCTATATCCGTTATTTCAAGACAATATGAAACTATACTTCCTGCCGCAGAACCACGTCCTGGTCCTACTGCTATTCCATGATCTTTTGCATATCTTATAAAGTCCCATACAATAAGGAAATAGTCTACATATCCCATTTTCTTTATAACGCCAAGTTCGTAATCAAGTCTTTCCTTTAATTCTTCCGCCTTGTCGCCATATCTTTTATCTAATCCTTCGAAACAAAGTTTGTTTAAATATTCCCATGATGTATATTCATCGGGCACATCAAATTTAGGTAACTTTGTAACTCCAAATTCTATCTCTACATTACATCTGTCTGCAATTTTCTGTGTGTTTTCAAGTGCCTGAAGTGCATATGGAAAAAGATTTTCCATCTCTTCTTTAGACTTTACATAATACTGACCGCCTACATATCTCATTCTGTCTTCATCAGCTAATTTCTTTCCTGTCTGTATACAAAGAAGAATATCATGTGGCTTTTCATCTTCTGCAAATGTATAATGCACATCATTAGTGCAGACAAGTTCAATTCCAGTTTCATCAGACATCTTTAAGAGCTGCTGGTTTACATATCTTTGCTCTGGTATTCCATGGTCCTGAAGTTCTAAGAAGAAGTTGCCTTTTCCAAATATATCCTGATATTCGAGGGCCTTTTCCTTAGCTTCCTTATACATATTCTTCTGAAGGTATCTTGGCACCTCTCCAGCAAGACATGCACTTAAAGCTATTATTCCTTCGTGATACTCACGCAATACTTCTTTGTCAACTCTTGGTTTATAATAATATCCTTCTGTAAATCCTTTGGATACTATCTTCATAAGGTTGGCATATCCTATATTATTTTCTGCAAGTAATACAAGATGGTAATATCTGTCTTCCCCTCCGTTTAGCTCTCGGTCAAATCTCGAATTCGGGGCCACATATACTTCACATCCAAGAATAGGCTTTATTCCCTGCTTTCTTGCTTCGCGGTAGAAGTCTATAACACCATACATCACTCCATGGTCTGTTATTGCTGCACTGTTCATTCCAAGAGCTTTAACTCTTGAAACATATTCTTTTATTTTATTTGATCCATCTAGAAGACTATATTCTGTATGGACATGTAAATGTGCAAATCCCAATTTTCCACCTCTTTTCGTCTTTTATATAATAAAAGGGCGTCTCCTCAAAAAAAGATACGCCCCTTAATTATTAAAACTCTTAATGTGTGTGCAAATAATTATTCGCCTGTCATCATAAAGTTGATAAGTTTATCAATGTCTTCTTTCTCATATGCGATAATCTCTAATTCAGGGATCTCTCCATTTGAGAAAATGTTAGCCATTGATACGTACTGTGAAAGTTTAGATTTAAGGTTAAGTCTGTCTCCTTCACCTGTTACAAGCTCAACTTTTCCTGAGCATGCATCAACTACTCTAAAAAATGCGTCTATATCTGTAATATTCTGTACTTTCATTATAAAATCCTCCTTAAAATGAATTAACATAGCATTTCTGCTACTCTTTTATTATATCCTTTTATAGGAAAAAGGCAATATATTTCTTATTAACAGTCTCTGATTTTTCTATAAAGTTCTATTTAAATCTTATGTCATTTTCTGTAATAACAATCTTACCTGCTTTAAGTAATCTTCCTACCGCACGCTTAAATGCAGCCTTACTCATTCCAAGCTGGTTTTTAATAAATTCTGGATCAGCTTTATCTGTAAATGGGATTCTTCCATTTGTTTTTTCCATCATTGTTACAAGAAACTGAGCATCTTTATCCATCTGTTCTGGAATCTTGTTTTTAAGACTTAAGTCAAGTTTTCCATCAGATTTAACAGCACATACACGGGCATCTACTGTATCACCAATACGAACTCTTCCAACTACATCTTTCTTTGGAATAAGTGCTGAATATTTATTATCTACTGCTACAAACATTCCAAATTCATCACTTCTGTCGTAAACAATTCCTTTTACCTTGTCATCTTTTTTATATGGTGAGTCTGTTGAAAGAAGATGGTACACTTTCATAGTTGCACAAAGTCTTTCGCTCTTATCTATATATAATGATACAAGGCATTTGTCACCTTTTTGTACTTTTGCTGTCTGCTGTTTGAATGGAAGGAAAAGATCTTTTTCAAGTCCCCAGTCAAGAAATGCTCCAACACGGTTTGTATCTACTACATCAAGTACTGCAAGTTTGCCAAGTGTAATCTTTGGCTCATTTGTTGTAGCAATAAGTCTGTCATCTGAATCTTTATATAAAAATACTTCTACAGGGTCTCCTGGTTCAATTCCATGTGGTACCTGTTTCTTTGGAAGAAGCACCTTATCTGTATCTGTTCCAAGGTATACACCAAAATCTACTGTTTTAACTACTGTAAGGATTTGTTTTTCTCCTAATTTCATCATTTATCTTTCCTCATTCTTTCTAAATGCTAAACTCTATTATGCAGTATGGATTTTTATTTTCATCTGAAAGCTCCACTACAATTCTATTATCTTCTTCTGACACATATGGATATATTGTATACCCATATAGCGCAGATTTTTTATAACTTACTCTTGCCTTATAAACTTCCATATCTAATGGCACGTATTCCATTGCCATCTCTATATATCTGCAATTATTTACGTGTTCATTTCTGTCTATATGCTCTTTACGAACTTTAAAAGTTTCCTTTAATATAGGATTGCTTCCTCTTTCAACTTTTCTTCCAATATCTTCAAGTTCAAAAAGGTTGTCACTTCCATATCTTTCTACATCTTCCTTAGTTATACGAACAGGGTGTCCATTTGCTGTGTCAACATATGCCCATACAGATTTTGCTCTTGCTATCATATTTCCTTCTTCATCTTCCATAAAGAAATTTCTATTACCGACAGCTCCTTTATAACTTGTAGGAAATGTTCCAGTCTTTATATTTTCATATAACATTGGATATCTGTCAATCTCAATCTGCCAATATGACACTACCCATGCTCTGTTATTTTCAATTTCCCGATCTATTCCAAGCTCTACACTCTTAGAATGAAAGGTACTTGCATCTTGAAAATAATCCATAAGTGACGAAAATTTTAATTTTCCATTGTGATCCGTTTCACTAAAGCGGACCCGACTTTTAAATGAATACATAATTTTTGCTTCTTTCTATATTCAGTTTGACTCTGATACAAAGCTGTGTTCCATAGTTATAACACACTGGTATACATGATCTTTTTCCTGGAGCAAATCTGTAAGATTTTTTCCAATCTTTTCTTTCTTCGCACTGTCATACTCTCGTGGAACTATCATATCAAATATAAGATTTGTCTGATGTTCTCCTTCGACAACACGAAAATCATGTATTGAACAGTTTTCATCTATTCTCTCTAATATGAAAACTACTCTGTTTTTAAGTCTTAAGACTTCTTCATCTAATGTCTCTATAGGGTCCATATGAACTACAAGAAAGATTCCTAAGTTCTCTTTTGCATCTCGCTCTATGCGATCAATGATTTCATGAGACTTCTCTATATTAACATTGTTTGGTACTTCTGCGTGAATTGATGCCATACTTCTGTTTGGTCCATAGTTATGAACTATTAAATCATGGCTTCCGTATACCCCATCGTAACTTTCTACAAATTCTTTAATTTTTGTATATTCTTCAGGGTCAATTGCTTCTCCAATAAGAGGTTCTAATGTATCTCTTGCAATTCCAACACCTGCCCACATTACAACAAGTGAAACTCCAATACCTATTATTCCATCAATATTTATATCTGTTATGGCATAAAATACAATTGAAAATACTGTCGCTGCTGTTGTTAACACATCTCCCATTGAATCTGTAAAAACAGCCATAAGTACTTTTGAATCGATTTTCTTACCAAGTTTTTTATTAAAGATTCCAAGCCACATTTTAACAGCCATTGAAAGTAAAAGTATTAATACTGATACTATCTGGAAGTTTATTACTTCAGGTGACTTAATTTTTCCAAATGAATCTTTAAAACATGTAAGTCCTACCTGTATTACAAGGAAGGCTACTATAAGAGCTGATATATATTCAGCCCTTCCGTGACCAAATGGATGATCTTTATCCGCTGGTCTTTCTGCTACTTTAACACCTACAAAACTAATTATTGAAGAACCGGCATCTGATAAGTTGTTGAATGCATCTGCTGTTACGGAAACACTATGAATTACAAATCCTATAACAAATTTAACTATAAATAAAATTATATTACATATAATTCCTACCATGCTTGAAAGCACTCCGTACGCTGTTCTAACAGAAACTTTCTCCACATTCTCATAGTCTTTTACAAAATGTTTTAACAAAAAATCAGTCATTTTCCTATTGGTTCCTCTCTACTTTACACTTTTTTCTTTACTTCTTATTGTATCTATTACAGTCTGTGCCTGGCCACCAATATGACTTCTTGTTATCTTTGTTGCAAGTTCTTTATCTCCATTTTCAATGGCTGTTATCATTTCATTATGTTCTTTTATAAGCTGGTCATAACACTCTTTTCTCTTAAGATGTTCAACTCTGTATCTGTACATCTGCTCTCTTATATTATTTAAAAGCTGTATAAGACGTTTGTTATTTGTTGCCATATAAATAATATCGTGAAAAGCAACATCTGCTTCGGCGATTTTTGTTATGTCATCATTTGTAAGTACTTCCTCGAACCGCTTAGCTGCTCTTCTTAATTTACCAATATCTGCCTTCTCAATTCTTTCGCAGGCAAGTTGAACTGCAAGTTCTTCAAGAGCTCCTCTTACTTCAAGTACATCTCTTAAATTTTCTTCTGTAATTTCTGCAACTTCTGCGCCTTTTCTTGGGCACATAATTACAAGTCCTTCAAGCTCAAGTTTTCTTATAGCTTCTCTTATTGGTGTACGGCTTACTCCAAGTTTATTGGCAAGCTTAAGTTCCATAAGCCTTTCGCCTGGTTTTAATTCTCCACGAAGAATCGCCTGTCTAAGTGTATTAAATACCACATCTCTAAGTGGAAGATATTCATTCATATTTACTTCAAAATCAGGTTCTTTAGTCATGCGTTATCTCTCCTTGCTCCATGAATATTTGTTACATATACCTGCTTTGCAAGTCCTTTTCTCTTTATAGCTGCATATGCTTTCTTAGCCTGTGATCTTGTTTCAAAAAGACCGAATACTGTAGGACCGCTTCCACTCATCATTGCATTAAGCGCTCCTTCTTTTATCATGTCTTCTTTAATCTTTGCTATAACCGGATGCATTGGTATTGTTACATCTTCAAGTACATTGCCCATTGATGAGGCTATCTTGTTTAAATCAGCTTCTTCAAGCCCTTTAATAAGTCCGTCTATATCCGGGTGTTCTATATTTTCCTTTGAATCAAGTGCTTCATATACTGCTTTTGTTGAAACACTAATTGGTGGTTTTGCAATTAGTACATAGCATTTTGGCATTGCAGGAAGTTTAGTTAAATCTTCTCCTATTCCTTCTGCAAGTACTGTTCCTCGCATTATACAATATGGAACATCTGCGCCAAGCTTAACTCCTCTTTCCATAAGCTCTTCTATAGATAGTCCAAGATCAAACATCTTATTCATTCCAAAAAGTACCGCCGCTGCATTAGTACTTCCTCCAGCCATACCAGCTGATACAGGAATATGTTTATTAAGAATGATTTCCACACCTTTTTGTATATCAAATTCTTCTATAAGCATCTTCGCAGCTTTATATGCTATATTGCTCTCATCTGTAGGGAGGAAATAAAGATTAGTCTTAAGTTCTATACCTGGTTCATCCTTTATGTTTATAGTAACCTCATCATAAAGGTATATAGACTGCATAACCATGCGAACATCATGGTATCCATTTTCTCTTCTGCCTAACACATCAAGGCCTAAATTAATCTTTGCAAGCGCCTTTAATTCCATGTTGTGTCCTCCTTTGTCTTTTGTATACATTACACATTTAGTATAATATTGTACTTAAAAAAATGCAATATAATATTATTTATGTTGTTATTTTTTTCCTCGGACTTTTACAGCAAGTCTATTTATGGTATACTAAATCCAAATGCAAATACAAATATAAAATGTATTTCTACCTATTATAATAAGATTTTATCTTATATACTGATTCATAGAAAAGGAGAAAAAACTATGAGTGATCAGAATCTTACATTACTTACAGACCTGTATGAGCTTACGATGATGCAGGGATATTTTGAAACACAGGAAAATGACACTGTCGTTTTTGATGTGTTCTTCAGAAACAATCCTAATAAAGGCGGCTACTCAGTTATGGCCGGACTTCAGCAGGTTATTGACTATGTTAAGAATTTAAACTTCTCTTACGAAGATATTGAATATTTAAGAGGACTTGGCATCTTTTCTGAGCCATTTCTTCAATACCTTGGAGGTTTCCATTTTACAGGAAGTATTTATGCAATTCCTGAAGGAACAGTTATCTTCCCTAAGGAACCACTTGTAAAAGTAATTGCACCTATTATGGAAGCCCAGCTTGTTGAGACAGCTATTTTAAATATTATTAACCACCAGAGCCTTATTGCTACTAAGACATCTAGAGTTGTTCATGCAGCTAAGGGTGATGGAATTATGGAATTTGGTCTTCGCCGTGCACAGGGACCTGATGCAGGACTTTATGGCGCAAGAGCTGCTATGATCGGTGGATGTGTTGGTACATCTAACGTTCTTGCAGGTAAGCTTTTTGATGTTCCTGTTATGGGAACTCATGCCCATAGCTGGATTATGAGTTTTAAAGATGAATATACTGCATTTAAAGAGTATTCTAAACTTTATCCTAATGCATGTACTCTTCTTGTTGATACATATGATACTTTAAAATCTGGTGTTCCAAATGCAATAAGAGTATTTAAAGAGATGAGAGAAGAAGGAATACATCCTAAGTCATACGGTATCCGTCTTGACAGTGGTGACCTTGCTTACCTTTCTAAGAAAGCAAGAAAGATGCTTGACGCTGCCGGATTTGAAGATGCAGTTATTGCAGCATCTAACGACCTTGATGAATATCTTATCCATGACCTTAAGGTTCAGGGTGCCGAAATTCATTCATGGGGTGTTGGTACTAATCTTATAACATCAAAAGACTGTCCATCATTTGGCGGTGTTTACAAACTTGCTGCTATTATGAATGAAGATGGAGATTTCATCCCTAAGATTAAGATTTCAGAAAACACTGAGAAGATTACAAACCCAGGTAATAAAACTATTTACCGTATTTATGATAAAGAAACAGGAAAGATTCGCGCTGACCTTATCTGTTTTGCAGACGAGACTATAGATACTTCTAAAGATTTACTTCTTTTTGACCCTAATGCCACATGGAAAAAGACTAATCTTGAAGCTGGCACTTATACAGTTAAGGAAATTCTTGTTCCTGTATTTATTAATGGTGAATGCAAATATCCATTCCAGTCAGTTATGGATATTGCTAATCACTGCAAGGAAGAGAAGGAGACTCTCTGGGAAGAAACTAAGAGACTTTCTAATCCAAACAAAGTTTACGTCGACCTTTCACAGAAACTTTTTGATACAAAGACAAGACTTCTCAATGAGATGAGCAGTCACAAATAATTAGGGGGTATTATTATATGAAAATCGTAGTATTAGCTGGCGGCCTTAGTACAGAACGTGATGTATCACTTTCTTCAGCAGCTGGAATATGCAGAACACTTATTGAAAAAGGACATGATGCATTTTTACTTGATGTATTTATGGGGATTCCATATGACTCTGACAAACTTGAAGAAGTATTTACACTTCCAGGACACGGACTTGAGATTGCTAAGAATGTAAGTACAGACGAACCTGATCTTGAAGCTGTTAAGGCATCAAGACCTGGAAACTCTCCTTCATTCTTAGGACCAAATGTTATTGAACTTTGCCTAATGGCTGACATTACATTTTTAGGCCTTCACGGCGGTGAGGGTGAGAATGGTAAGCTTCAGGCTACATTTGATCTCCTTGGAATTAAATACACTGGTCCAAACTCACTTGGATGCGCAGTTGCAATGGATAAAGGTCTTACTAAGGAAGTATTTCTTCAGTCAGGCGTAGATACTCCAAATGGTGTTTGCTTACACAAAGATGCAGCTGACAAATCACTTAAAGCTATCGGACTTTCAGTTCCAGTTGTAGTTAAACCTTGCTGCGGTGGATCAAGCATCGGTGTTTATATTGCAAACACCGAAGAAGAATATGAAGAAGCATTAAATAATTCTTTTAAATATGAAGACGAAGTAGTTATCGAGACATTTATTAAAGGTCGCGAGTTCGCATGTGGCGTTATTGACGGAGTTGCTCTTCCACCAATCGAGATTATTCCAAACGAAGGTTTCTTTGATTACGCTAACAAATATCAGGCTGGTGCCACAAGAGAAATTTGTCCAGCAGAAATAAGCGAAGATGTTACTAAGAGAATGCAGGAACTTACAGTTAAGGCATTTAATGCTCTTAAGTTAGACGTTTACAGCCGTGCAGACTTCCTTCTTGATAAAGATGGAAATCTTTACTGCCTTGAGATGAACACTCTTCCTGGAATGACTTCAGCAAGTCTTCTTCCACAAGAAGCTAAAGTTGCAGGTATCGAATACGGTGACCTCTGCGAACTTATTATTGAAAAATCTTTAGACGCAAGATACAGATAATTATAGGAGATTTAACTCGTGAAAAATATGACTTTAAAAGAGATCGTTAGTGCATGTAATGGTACATACTACGGTCCAGAAGAAAATCTTAACAAAGAAGTTAGTGATGTAGTAATAGACAGCAGAAAAGTTTCTAAAGACAGTCTTTTCGTTGCTATTAAAGGTGAAAGAGTAGACGGACATACATTTATTCCACAGGTAATGGAAAATGGCGCTTTATGTTCTATCTCTGAGAAAGTTCTTGAGGATGCAGACTTTTCTTATATTGTAGTTGAATCATCTGAAAAAGCTTTAAAAGACCTTGCTGCTCATTATAGAAATTCACTTGATATTAAAGTTATCGGAATTACAGGAAGTGTTGGTAAGACAAGTACTAAAGAAATGATTGCTTCAGTTCTTGAAAAGAAGTTTAACGTTCTTAAGACAGAAGGTAACTTTAACAACGAAATCGGTCTTCCACTTACAATATTCCGTATTAGAGAAGAGCATGAAATTGCTGTTCTTGAAATGGGTATAAGCCACTTTGGCGATATGGAACCTCTTGCTTCTATTGCAAGACCTGACATCTGTGTTGTTACTAATATAGGATTTGCCCACCTTGAGAATCTTAAGACAAGAGATGGCATCTTACAGGAGAAAACTGATATGTTCCGTTTTATGAAAGATAATGGAACTATTATTTTAAATGGTGATGATGACAAACTTTCAACTGTAAAAGACTACAAAGGTGTTAAACCTGTTTTCTTTGGTGTAGAAAGTGACAGACCATACTTTGCATCTGACATCAATGATATGGGGCTTGAAGGCATTGAGGCTACATTTAATACGCCAGATTCAAACTTTACAGCACATGTATTTGTTCCAGGATCACATATGATTCTTAATGCTCTTGCAGGTATTGCTGTTGGACGTTCCCTTGGAATGGAAGATAAAGATATTAAAGCTGGTATTGAAGCACTTCGACCTATGGCCGGAAGAAATAATATTATTAAAACTGACAAATACACAGTTATTGATGATTGCTACAATGCAAACCCAGCTTCTATGAAAGCTTCACTTGATGTTCTAAAAAAAGCTAACACCCGTAAAGTTGCCATCCTTGGTGACATGTTCGAGCTTGGTGAGAACGAAAAAGCAATGCATGCAGAAATCGGCGCTTATGCAGCAACTGTTCCTGTAGATGTTCTTGTATGTATCGGTGATCTTTCAAGAGAGATGGAAGCCGGTGCAAGAAAGGTTTGCAGCGAAACTAAGATTTACTGGTATAAGATTAAAGAAGTATTTATAGATGATATGAATGACATTCTTAAAGATGGAGATACAATTCTTGTTAAAGCATCTCACGGAATGGAATTCCCTGAAATTATCAAAAACTTAAAATAATTCTTCATTATAATGCAAAAGAGAGATTATCCTTTATGGAAATCTCTCTTTTGTATTATAAGATATTCTATTGTTTCTTTTTCTCTGGAAGCTGCGCAAGTATTATTGCCACAAACATAAGAACGCATCCAAACACTTCTCTTAGTGATAATGCCTCATGTATTACTATCCAGCTTGTAAGAACTGCAAATACTGACTCAAGACTAAGCGTAAGTGAAGCTACTGTCGGGTCCGTATTTTTCTGAGCTATTATCTGAAGTGTATAGGCAACACCGCATGATAAAACTCCCGCATATAAAAGTGGTACCGCTGATGCAAATATATTTGCAATTGTTGGCGTCTCAAACCCAAACATTGGAACAGAGCATAAAATTCCGCATATTGCAAATTGAATACATGAAAGCTTAACTCCATCTACCTTTGGAGAAAAGTGATCAATTAAAAGTATATGTATCGAGAAACATACTGCACATAATATTACAAGTGTGTCTCCCTTTGAAATTGAAAAATCTTCTGTTATACAAAGGAGATACATTCCTACTACTGCAAATGCAACTCCTATCCATACTTTCTTTCCAACTTTCTTTCCTATAAAAAGTCCAAGTATTGGAACTATAAGTATGTAAAGTGCTGTTATAAATCCAGCTTTTCCAGCTGTTGTATATACAAGACCGAACTGCTGAAGTGAACTTCCAACAGCCATTGCTATACCGCATGAGATTCCTACTATAATAAGAGACTTCTTATCTTCTGGTGCAACAGGTATATCTGATTTCTCAAGTCTTTTCTTTCTGTAAATAATAAGTGGTACTAGTACTATTGATCCCATAAGGCATCTTATGGCATTAAATGTAAATGGCCCAAGATAATCCATTCCAACTCTCTGGGCTACAAAAGAACTCCCCCATATAAGTGCTGTAAGTACTAAGAGTCCGTCATTTTTTAATTTCGAATTCATGTTTTTAATTCCTCTTTCTCTAAATATCACGCGAACTCAAGTATATCATCTTCCTTTATATTTTTCATTATTTTGAGCTCAAAATCTTTACATTTTTAAGTCGTATTGACGAGTTAAACCTCCTATTGTATAATATAAAGGCACTTGAGGAACGAAAATATATAAGAAATGAAGGTGAGAATAATGCCATACAAAAGAGGCGATACATGTTACATAATGAATGACAGTCCTACTGCAACACAGGTTAAAGTTGTCGGTAAACAAGGTGCTACCTATCTTGTACAGATGATCGGTTCATGTGGAGCATTAAAGTTATCTGAAAACCAACTCTTTTCAACAAAGGAAGAAGCAGAAGAAAGTATTAAGATTCCATCTGCTGATGTAAAGGTTCAGCTTTCAGATATACCTACACCAGGTACTAATTTTAATATAAGGTAAACTAAAAAGATTCCCACATATAAGTTTCATTTAGAAACCTATATATGAGAATCTTTTATTTATCTAAATCTTAGCACAATCTCTTAAGCAAGAAGCTCATCTGCAAGTGCGTTAATCTGGTCAATATTTTCTTCACTTAAAGAAGACATAATCTTAACTTCATTTTCAAGCCATGTAAGATCTTTAGATGTCTCAAGCATCTTTTTCATTACTTTTCCAGCCATTGAAGCCCAGCTGCCGTTTTCGATAATTCCTATTGTACGGTTTTTAAATCCTCTCTCTGTAAGATGATCGATAAACTCTTTCATAAATGGGAAAATTGATCCATTGTATGTTGTTGTTGCAAGTACAATCTTTCCATACTGGAATGCACCTTCAACTGCTTCAGCCATATCTTCTCTTGCAAGATCTACAACCTCTACTTTAGGGCATCCTTTTTCTTCAAGTTTCGCAGCAAGTAATTCTACTGCCTTCTTTGTATTTCCATAAACAGAAGTATATGCTATTAAAACACCTTCTGATTCCACACCATATGAAGACCATGTATTATATTTATCAAAATAATAATCAAGATTTTCATTTAAAACTGGTCCATGAAGTGGACATAAAATTGTAGCATCATATGCTGATAAATCTTTTAATAACTTCTGAACCTGTACGCCATATTTTCCTACGATGCCAACATAGTATCTTCTTGCTTCACATGCCCAGTCTTCTTCTGCATCAAGTGCTCCGAATTTACCGAATGCATCTGCTGTAAATAAAACTTTATCTGTTAAATCTAATGTAAGCATTACTTCTGGCCAATGTACCATCGGTGCAAATACAAATTTAAGTTCGTGGTTTCCAAGTGATAAAATTTCATTATTAGCAACAACTAACTGTCTTGATTCAATATCTGCATGTCTATAGAAGTTCTTCATCATTGTAAATGTCTTAGCATTTCCAACAATCTTAGCTTCTGGATATTTCTCAATAAATGCAAAAATATTGGCTGAGTGGTCTGGTTCCATATGCTGAACTATTAAGTAGTCAGGTGTTCTTCCCTCAAGAACTGCCTCAAGATTTGCAAGCCATTCTTCTTTAAATCCTGCATCTACTGTATCCATAACAGCAATTTTTTCATCTTTAATAACATATGAGTTGTAGCACATTCCGTTTGGAACTACATACTGTCCCTCAAAAAGATCTATATTGTGATCATTTACTCCTATATACTTGATGTCATCTGTAATGTACATTTCAAGGATCTCCTTTCGATTTCAAAAAAATATATGAAAAAATCCAATTTCATTATAACACCTAAGTTAATAACATCAATATTAAAGAAGTAACATTATTATTTTTTTTACAAATTATCCTATTTATATCGTTCATATGTCTGCATATAAGCAATTTATACTAAACAGTTCATCTTTTTTTGTTGACTTAAATGGTACATTTTCCTACTATATTAATATAAATATTATTCGGAGGAAAAAAATGGATCACAGTAATATTAAAATAGATATACATTCTTTTTGTAAATGGCTGATTCTTTCTATAATCACAGGTACATCTGTTGGTATTATTGCATCGACTTTTGCAAAGCTTCTTAAGTCTGCAGTATTGTACCAGCATGAGCATGTACGGCTTGTTCTGTTCCTGCCTCTTGCCGGACTTTTTATTGTTTTTCTTTACGAGAAATTTGGTAAAGACGACGGCGGAACTAATCAAATTATATCAACCATTAAGAAGCAAGATGACATTCCTTTTAAATCTGCACCACTTATTTTTGTATCCACTATAATTACCCATCTTTTTGGTGGTTCAGCAGGACGTGAAGGTGCAGCTCTTCAATTAGGTGGTAGCCTTGGAAATACTATCGGAAAGATTTTCAAACTTGACGAATCAGACAGACATGTAATTGTTATGTGTGGTATGTGTGCATCCTTTTCTGCTGTATTTGGAACCCCGCTTGCAGCTACTGCCTTTTCTATGGAAATATCAAGTGTTGGTATTTTATACTACACAGCTCTTCTGCCATGTATATTTTCAGGTTTTATTGCCACAGCAATTTCAGGAAAGTTTGGTCTTACAGGGGAAGCTTTTATAGTAACAGGAATTCCTGAATTTGGTTTCAAATCCGGAGCATTTGTAATTCTCTTAGGAATAGCATGCGCCCTTGTAAGTATTCTTTTTTGTGTGAGTCTCGGATTTGCTGAAAAAGTATATAAGAAATATTTCAAGAATCCATATATAAGAATTGTTTTTGCTTCTATATTATTTATTTTAATAACAATAGTTGTTAGGACTTCTGATTATATGGGATCTGGTTCTCATTTAATAGAACGTGCAGTTGGAGAAGGTGTGGCAAGACCATGGGATTTCCTTCTTAAGATTTTACTTACAGCAATAATTATGAAATCCGGTTTTAAAGGCGGCGAGATTGTTCCATCCCTTTCTATTGGAGCAACTTTTGGATGTGTCTTTGGTTCTCTTCTTGGCATATCACCATCATTTGCGGCTGCCTGTGGAATGATTGCTGTATTCTGTGGATCAACAAACTGTCCGCTTACATCTACCTTTTTAGCATTTGAAATGTTTGGTTTTGACGGTGCGTGGTTCTATGTAATTGCCCTTGCAGTAAGTTATGCTGTATCCGGTTACTACAGTCTATACAAGACACAAACTATTATTTATTCAAAATATAAAGCCACTTACGTTAATAAAGAAACTATTGAGTGATAAATTAAAGGTGGATGTAAATTCCACCTGATATGTCATTTAAATTGATATTTCTGATTATTTAACGCTTACTTTTTCTTATATTATGTTTATACTTTACGAAAATCGTTCAAATCTACAAAAAACACTTTATTTAAATTGTCAGGTATGTTATAGTTGTTTCATCAAAATATCAGACACTTTGGAAGAGAGGGGTTATTCGATGGATAACGAATTATTAACACAATCAATAAGCATAGTAATTTCAATAGTTATTATGTGGCGACTTTTCGAAAAAGCAGGCGAAGAAGGATGGAAATCAATTATTCCAATATATAATATTTTCATCGTGTTCAAGATTACATGGGGAAGCGGATGGAAGTTTCTTTTCCTTTTAATCCCAATCTTCAATATTTATGTAGTCATCAAAACTTGCATCAATACAGCTCATGTATTCGGAAAAGGTGGATGGTTCGCAGCAGGACTTTTCTTCCTTTCACCAATCTTTGGACTTATACTTGCATTTTCAGACTGTCAGTATTTAGGTGTACCATCAAAAGTAAGTAAGCAGGTCGACCAGTCCACACCAGTTTACACAGCACCTGTTGAACCTGCAACACCTGTTGAACCTGCAGCACCTGTTAAGGAAAAGAAAGTTTGTCCTAACTGTGGTTTCCCTGTACCAGATGATGTCAAATATTGTCCGGGATGTGGAACAAAGCTTTAAAGCTTAATTGTAACAGTAAATTTAAAAGAGAAGTAAAAGATCATTATCGGTTTATGATCTTTTGCTTCTCTTTTTGTTTTCTAAAGATATCCTTCTTCTATAAGAATTCTTTCGAGCACATCTAACTGCTCTGCAATGTAAACACGGTCATGCACGACTATACATGGAATTCCAACACTATGTTTTTCTCTTACAATCTTGTGTGAATCCGATGTATCTCTTATTTCAAGAAATTGCTTTAAAGCCTGCATGGATGACCCGATATCTGTATACTCATATGGTATACCGCAATGTGAAAGAGCCTCTTTCACTGGCTGACACTGTGGTCAGAGAGCTGATCCATATACTAAAATTTTATCCATAAGTTCAACTCCTTTCCGAAATTACTTTCTAAGTCGTATGCCATAATTTTATTATATTTTCATTATACATGCAACCAACCATAGGACTTTTCCATTATTTCCTTAGGAATATTGTATCTTTCGAAGTACAATTGCTATATACACAGCTCTTCCCTTGTATATAGCTTTTATATCTTGTATCATTTATACGTATGTACATTGAAAACGAGGGGGAAAATATAGTGAAAGATTTTAAGCCGGAGTTACTGCTTTCATTAAAGCATTACTCCAAAAATGATCTGGTACGCGACGTAGTATCAGGTATCATCGTTGCAATAGTAGCGCTTCCGCTTTCTATTGCTCTTGCCCTTGCATCAGGCGTTTCACCTGAACAGGGTCTTTACACAGCCATTGTAGCTGGTTTCGTTATTTCAGCTTTTGGCGGTAGTAAGGTGCAGATTGCAGGTCCAACTGCAGCTTTTGCAACTATTGTTGCAGGAATAGTCGTCAAAAATGGTATGAATGGTCTTGTAATTGCAACAATTCTTGCAGGAATTATACTTATCATAATGGGATTATGCAAAATGGGTAGCCTTATTAAGTATATTCCTTCAACAATCACTATTGGTTTTACAGCCGGTATAGCCGTTACAATCGCCATTGGTCAATTAAAAGATTTCTTAGGACTTACTTTTGTTAACTCACCTATTGAAACAATGGATAAAGTAAAGGAAGTAATAAGTTGCATAGGAACTATCAATTATTCAACTCTTTTAGTTGGTATTATAGCTCTTGCAATCCTCATTCTGTGGCCAAAAGTCACTGAAAAGATTCCTGCGTCACTAATTGCTGTCTTAGGTACAGCTGCTATAGTTAAAATCTTCAAGATGAATGTTTACACAATCGGAGATCTTTATACTATTTCAAGTGCCGCACCACATTTTACAGTTCCAAACTTTTCATTTGACACAGTTCAGGCAGTACTTCCTGATGCTTTTGTTATAGCAATACTTGCAGCAATCGAATCATTACTTTCAGCTGTAGTTGCCGATGATATGATTGGAGCATCACATAATTCTAATATGGAACTTGTAGCCCAGGGTCTTGGTAATACTGCTTCAGCACTTTTTGGTGGTATTCCTGCAACAGGAGCCATTGCAAGAACAGCTGCCAATATTAAAAATGGTGGACGCACACCAGTAGCTGGTATGGTTCACTCAGTTGTTCTTTTACTCGTACTTATTTTACTTATGCCATATGCAGCTCTTATTCCAATGCCTTGTATAGCAGCTATTCTTTTCCAGGTTGCCTATAATATGAGTGGATGGAGAAATGTAGTAAGAACAATTAAAACAGCTCCTAAGAGTGATATTGCAGTTCTAGTTACAACATTTACACTTACAGTTGTATTTGATCTTGTTATTGCAATTGGTGTCGGCCTTACTCTTGCATGTCTCTTATTTATGAAACGTATGGCTGATGTTTCACACGTAAAAGAATGGCATTACAATGGAACAGATGATGATTCTCGTGCAAAAGATGTTCCTGAACATGTAATTGTTTATGAAATTCATGGACCAATGTTCTTTGGAGCTGCTGATAAGATTCCTCATACTGTAGAACAAGAAGGAAAGACTGCAATAATTATTCGTATGAAAGGTGTTCCTGCTATTGATATAACAGCAATGAACAGCCTCGTTACTTTATTTAATGATTGTAGACGACAAAAAATACATGTTATATTCTCTCATGTAAATAAGCAGCCAATGTCTGTATTTGAAAAATGTGGATTTATTGACATGGTTGGTATTGAAAGTTTCAAACCAAATATTGATGAAGCCCTTGAGTTATCCAAAAAATATAAAAGATAGAAAACTTATTAAGTAAAAAGAAGCAGCCGGATTGATTTCTTCAATCCGACTGCTTCTTTCTTATTATGTCAACAAAATTTATAAGCTTTACTATGCTTCAAAAATTTTATTTACTTTCTTTTTTTATTCCGCCCAAGCCTTTAATTTCCATATCTTTTGGAAGTATCCAGCTTAAAATAAGAGATACTACGAATACAACAGCTACACAGTTCTCTGCGAATACGCTCTGAATAATTTCTGGGAAAATAGCCCAAAGTGCAGGAACCTGTGTAAATCCGATACCAACTGAGAGTGAAAGAGCGATGATAATTGTATTTCTCTGGTTAACACCACATCTAATGATCATCTCAATACCACTTACAATGATAGAACCGAACATCATAATTGTACATCCACCAAGAACACTTTCAGGTAAACTTGCGAAAAATGCACCAAGTGGTGGGAATAATCCACAAAGTATCATACAGATAGCACCTGTTAAGATTGTGAATCTGTTTACAACTTTTGTCATTGCAATAAGTCCAACATTCTGGCTAAATGATGTAATTGGAAGACATCCAAACAAACCAGAAACACTACTCATAAAACCATCACATGCAAGTGATCCAGAAACTTCCTCATCTTTAATATCTCTGTTAAGTCCTGAAATAACCATAGCAGATGTATCTCCGATAGTCTCTGTTGCAGATACCATAAATATAACCATTACTGAGAAAATAGCACTTATGTTAAATTCTGGTTTAAATGGAAGGAATCTTGGAAGTGAAAAGACACCGCTTGTCATAACTCCTGAAAGATCTACCATTCCAAGCACGAGTGATACGATATAACCCATTGCAAGTCCAAATAATACTGAAAGCTGTTTCCAAACACCTTTAGCAAAGATATTGAAAAGTAAACAACATACAAGTGTAAATGCACCGATTGCAAGGTTCTTAGCGCTACCAAAATCTGGTGCACCAACACCGCCTCCAAATGAGTTAGCTCCTACTGTTAATAATGAGAATCCGATTGCTGTAACAACACATGCTGAAACTACAGGTGAAATAATCTTTCTCCAATATTTAGCAAAAAGTCCTAATGTACCTTCAAAAATACCACCGACAATTACTGCACCTATTGTTGCATTATATCCATAATTTGCAGCTACCATACATAATATAGATACAAAAGTAAAACTTACTCCCATTACGATTGGTAACTTAGCTCCAACCTTCCATACTGGATAAAGCTGAATAAGTGTTCCGATACCTGCTACGAACATACAGTTCTGGATAAGCATTGCAAGATCTCCGCCTGATAATCCTGCAGCACCAGAAACAATAATAATTGGTGCAATGTTTGCTACGAACATTGCAAGTACATGCTGAATACCAAATGGTATCGCTTTACCAAGTGGTACTCTTCCGTCGAGTTTGTAAATGTTTTCTACACTTACATTTTCATTTGATTTCATTTTCGTCCTCCTACCTATCATATTTTTATACTATCATTATGGCAAGAGTTTAGCACTTTTTTATATTTTTTTCAATATTTTTAATATTTTTTGTGCAAAGTATATGATACAAATTCAACTTTTTTGCTGTTAAGCTTATATTTTTGTTGAATATGTAAATTTCTTTGACCACTAACGCCCTGAAAACAAATGCTTTATAAACACATATAAAACTATTATGGATGCAAATATATACCCTATAACACCAATTGCTGGTATACCAAATATTTTCGGTGTCATATTTGTTGTACATATAATACTTGAACTTATTAGAAGAGCCATTACCCAAAGGCCCATCACTATATTTCTTGTCACTCGTCTTAAAAGTTTTTCTAAATCACTTGATGCGTGAAGATCAAGGTTAACTCTTGTCTGTCCTTTTAAATGCCCTTCTAACACATCTGATACAAGACCTGGAATATCGATTGCTTTATACAAAGAACGATAAACATGCTTACCGCTTTTCTTAAGCTCGCTCTTTAGATCAAAGTTCTCCATATAACTTTCTTTTACTCTTGATGCTGCAATCTCAACCATATTTATTCCAGGACATATTTCCGCAAGTACGCCCTCCATATGTGTAAGTCCTCTTGCAAGCATTGTAAGACCATGTGGCATAGTAATTCTGTTTTCCTTCATTACTTCCATAAGATCCTGAATAGTTTCAGCTATATCTATTTCGCCCATATCTCTTGTACCATATTTAGATATAAGCATTCCTATATCTTCATAAAGACAGCTTTGATCAGGTTTCCCATTAAACTCACCAATTGCCATTACAGCTTCTTGTATAAGTCCAATATCTTTTACGGCAACACCTTTTACAGCTTTACCAATTTCTTCTTTATCATCTTTAGAAAGACGTCCCATCATACCCATATCTATCCAGACAATCTTTCCGTTACTTATACGTACATTACCCGGATGCGGGTCTGCATGAAAGAATCCATCCACAATTACCTGTTTTATGTAATTATCTATAAGCTTAGTTCCAATCTCGTTTAAATCATAGCCTTCACTTTCAAGATTCTCCCTGTCATTTATGGCATATCCATCTATATATTCCATTACAAGTACATGTGTCGTTGTATATTCCTTGTACAACTTAGGAATAGCCACAAACGCCACATTCTTATTATTCCTTGTAAATTCTTCTATATTAGATGCCTCTATAAGGAAGTTCATCTCCTCCTGGGTAACTCTCCAAAGCTCATCAAGAACAAGGTCTAGATCAACCATCCCTTTAATAACATCTCCTGGAAGCAGTTTTACTGCTTTATGAAGAAGTCCTATATCTCTTGCCATTACTTCGGCAATACCCTTTCTTTGTACCTTAATAACAACTTCTTCTCCTGTATTTAAAACTGCTCTATGTACCTGAGCTATGGAAGCTGACCCAAGTGGTTTCTCTTCTATACTTTTAAAAACTTCCTGCCATGAAAATCCATATGACTCATATATCACTTCCTCAACCTGTGAAAATGTCATTGGCTGCACTTCTGAGTGTAGCTTCATAAGTTCGTCACAATATCTTTTTGGAAGAATATCTGAATGAAGTGACATTATCTGCCCCAGCTTAATATACGTAGGTCCAAGTTCTTCTATAATAAGGCGTAGTTTCTCCGGAGTTACTCCTCTTGTTATCTTATACTTCTTAAGAACCGCCGTTATCTCTCTTAATCTGGATTTTTGTTTGACTTTATTTGGCTCCTGATTATCTTTATTGCTCATCAGATTTTCCTACTCTTCTGTATCTTCTTCCGTCTCTTTAGGCTCTTCCATCTTCGCAAGCTGAGCTTTAAGTACCTCTAACTGCTCAGGAGTCATCTTATCTAAAAGTTCGCTTAATTCATCTGGTGTACTAGCTTTTACAGAAACATTCACATTCTCTTTAACAGTCTTTTTAATGTTATGTTTAAGCTCTTCATTAAGAACTTTACCCTGCTCTACTGTAAGTTCTCCTTTTTCCGCCATAACGTCGATGACATCTTTAAGTTTCTCACCAGTAATGGCCACTCCGCCAACTCCTGCATAAAATAATTTCTTTAATCCTTCCATTGCTTTATCCATTTTTATGCCTCCTTATGAGTATTATTATATCTGATATTATACACTATTTCCTTGCAGTTTTCTCTAAACTATTTTAAAAATATTATAATTTTCGGAACAAATATTATACATCCAGTTACCGCTGCCATTATAGCCGCTATAAGAACCGCCCCAGCCGCTGTATCCTTGGCAATCTTTGCAAGAGGATGAAATTCCTTTGTTACCATATCAACTACCGCCTCAACAGAAGTATTTACAAGTTCAAGTGCCATAACAAGTCCAAACAGACTAAGACATATGCACCACTCAGTAACACTTAAGCCAAGAATAAGACCTGCAATAACTACAAGAACTGATACACATAAATGAATCTTCATATTTCTTTCTTTTCTTATGCATGTAAATATACCTTGAAAGGCATAACCAAAACTCTTTACTATAGGATCTTTTCTATTCTTCTCCACTTAACAATACCTCCTTAATTACAAAATGCACCTACTTTTATAAGTAGGTGCACCTATTGTTCTTAATTATTAATCCCAGCACATATGCACACCCTGCTTAAGTTCTATTCCCCTAAGTTCTGCGAGTGTATTAATATCTACTAACTGATACCCTTTATCTATAAGACTCTTTATAAGTCCTGCATCACATACAGCATCTGCGCTTGGCACATGTATATCATGCATAAGTACTACTGATTTATCAAATAACACATTATTTATCTGTTCAACTGTTGCCGGTCCATTTCTAAGTTTCCAGTCAAGACTATCTACATCCCAAAGTATTGCTGCTAATGGAACTGCTTCATCTACCTTTGAATTATATTCACCAAATGGTGGACGATATATATTCATCTTATATCCTAACTTCTCTTCAAAAAAATCGCTTACATACATAACTTCATCCATAATCTGCTGATTACTTAACTTTGGAAGCTGTGGATGTGTTTTTGAATGCGAACCGTACTGATTTCCATATCTTAATCCCTTTTGAAGTACTGGAATAACATTATCACTTAAGTTATTTCCAACTATAAAATATGTTGCTACTCCGTCATATTTATAAATCTCATCTAAAATACGATGTGTACTATCTGCTACAACATCCGGACCATCGTCAAATGTAAGTGCTACAGCTGGTCTGTCTGGATTAACATATACAGGTTTCTTGTACTCAGCTTTCTCAACACGAATATCCATATTGAAAATATCTGACACATATTTAAGTGGAACGTAAGCATTTATATTATATTCAGGGAAATAACATATAAGATTCTTTTCGCTAAATGCATAAGAAAATCTTTCAAGTGTTATTGTTGTGTAATATGTGTCTTCCATAAACTTTGATGTATAAGCTTCATCTCTGTTTTTCTTCTTCATGGCAAAACGAAGATGATCTGAGATAATCATCTTAGCATCATCACTAAGCTCATCTATCTTTACAGGATTATATTCCTCATCAGTCATAACCCCTTTTCCTTTTCCATAATAGTACATATGGAAGCCATCTCTTTCGCTTTCCTTATAATCTATGATAACATCTTTATCACCTTTTTTAACAAGTTCTTTGGCGAAATCTTTTCCATAATCCTTTAATTTCTTAGGATAAAATGCTGTACAGCCTTTCTTGCTGACGCTTTTTGCTCCTTTATTATTGCTTTTAGGACCGCCGCATGAAAAAAGCAATATAATTGCCAATAAAGCAACTATTATGATACCAATAAGTGCAATAACTCTTTTTTCCTTACGAACTGCTTCCTCTCTTTTGCGGGCAATATCTCTGTTTTCTTTCTCTCTTCTGTAGCGCTCCTGCTGCCCCCCAGCATCAAAGCCTACATCATCACCTCTTTTAAACTCATTCATCTGTTACACCCCTTAAATTGCATTAGTTATATCTACGTATTTCATTATCATATATATTGTATCCTTTATCAACATTTAAGATGTATTTTTTTCTCTTTTGGTGTAAAATTAAGGAAATAGAAATATCTATTAACACACTCTTAATAATTGGAGGATTTTTTTATGAATTATACAGAACAACTGACATCAGGCCAGACCTTTCTTGGCATCGAACTTGGATCTACACGTATCAAAGCTGTTCTTACAGCAGATGACGGAAGCGTTATTGCAACCGGAATCCATGACTGGGAGAATTCTCTTATAAATAATATATGGACATATTCTAAAGAAGAGATATTAGATGGTATAAGAAATTGTTACACTTCTCTTCGTGTTACTGTAGAAGAAAAGTATGGTGTAACACTAAAGACATTTAAGGCAATGGGGATAAGTGCAATGATGCATGGATATATTGCCCTTGATAAGGACCTTAATTTCCTTGCACCTTTCCAGACATGGAGAAATACAAATACTCAGGATGCTGCAGATGAACTTACCTGCCTTTTTGATTTTAACATTCCACTTAGATGGTCTGTATCTCACCTTTACCAGAGAATTCTCGATAAAGAAGAACATGTAAATAGTATAGACTATGTTACAACTCTTTCAGGATATATTCACCTTCTTCTTACTAAAAGAAAGGTTCTTGGTATCGGTGATGCATCAGGAATGTTTCCTATAGATAGTGCTAAACTTGATTATAATGAAGAGATGATTAAGAATTTTGACAACCTTACATCTTCTAAAGGATTTACAAAACCACTTAGAACTATTTTCCCTGAAGTTTTAAGTGCCGGAGATAATGCCGGAGTTCTTACTAAAGAAGGTGCCGCTCTTCTTGATGCTACAGGTAACCTTAAAGCTGGTATTCCACTTTGCCCTCCTGAAGGTGATGCAGGTACAGGAATGGTAGCAACTAATAGCGTAGCTCCTGGAACAGGTAATGTTTCTGCAGGAACAAGTACTTTTGCAATGATTGTTCTTAAAAATCAGCTTTCAAAACTTTATAGAGAAATTGATATGGTTACAACTCCAGATGGATATCCATGTGCCATGTCTCATGCTAACAATGGCACTACTGACCTTAATGCATGGGTTAACCTTTTTGGCGAATTTGCTTCTCTTATGGGAATGAATGTAAGTACCGGAGATCTTTTTGAAAAACTTTACACTAATTCACTAGAAGGAGATTCTGACTGCGGTGGACTTCTTCCTTATGGATACTATTCAGGCGAGAATATTACAATGATTAACGAAGGACGTCCTATATTTTTACGTACACCAAACAGCAAATTTACACTTGCAAATCTTATGAAATCGCATTTATTCACTTCACTTGGTGCAGTTAAACTTGGTATGGACATTCTTACAGAAAAGGAAAATGTTAACATTGAAAAGATAACAGGTCACGGTGGCTTCTTTAAGACAAAAGGTGTCGGACAACTTTACTTATCAGCTGCAGTTAACGCACCTGTTACTGTTATGGATACAGCATCTGAAGGTGGAGCATGGGGTATATCAATTCTTGCCGCTTATATGTCTGAAAAAGAAGAAAACGAATCCCTTTCTTCTTATCTTGACAACAAAATATTTGCCAACATGTCTGGAAGTACTCTTATGGCAGATGAAAATACAATTAACGGTTTTAACAAATTTATGGAACATTATGTTGCTGGGCTTTCTATAGAAAAGTCTGCAATTGATGCCATGAAGTGGTAATATATTATAGGAAAATAACTAGTAAAAGAGGAGAAAAAATGGAAGGTAAAGAATACATACTAGACAGTCAGCAACTTGAAAAAGCAGTAACAGACTTCGTACATGATTTTGTAAAAGATAAACATTTTATTCACACACAGCCAGTTTCTAAAGAAGCCGGAGATCTTCAGCTTAGAAAGATTAAAGATATAGGATTTCCCGAAAAAGGTCGTGCTGTTGCAGATGTTGTAAAAGAAATGGAAAACGAAGTTTACAAATACAGTGGCAATCCAAACCATCCTCGTTTCTTCGGATTTGTCCCAGGCCCTGCATCATGCGTATCATGGCTTGGTGATGTAATGACATCCGCTTATAATATTCATGCAGGTGGCAGCAAGCTTGCCCCTACAGTAAACTGTATTGAACAAGAAGTTATAAGATGGATGGCTGATAAAGCTGGATTTGGCGAAAATGCAGGTGGTATTTTTGTAAGTGGTGGTTCCATGGCTAACATAACAGCTCTTACTGCTGCAAGAGATAAAAAACTAAATGATGAAACACTTCACTTAGGAGTTGCTTATGTTTCTGATCAGACACATAGTTCAGTTGCCAAAGGACTTCGTGTTATTGGAATTTCAGACGGACGTATTAGAAAGATTCCTACTGATAACAAATTTCGCATGATAATACCTGAACTTGAAAAGGCTGTTAAAGAAGATATTGACAATGGATTTATTCCTTTTGTAGTAATAGGTACAGCTGGAACTACTAACACTGGAAGTATTGATCCGCTTGAAGAAATTGCTTCTGTATGTAAGAAATATGACATGTGGTTCCATGTTGACGGAGCTTATGGTGGCTCTGTTCTTGCATCCTTAAAATATAAAGATCTTTTAAAAGGCGTAGAAGAAGCAGACAGTCTTAGCTGGGATGCGCATAAATGGCTTTTCCAGACTTACGGATGTGCTGCAGTTATTGCAAAGGATATTAAGGATCTTTACAAAAGTTTCCATGTAAACCCAGAATACTTAAAAGATATTCAAGAAGACCCATCTCAGGTAAATATGTTTGATATTGGTATCGAACTTACAAGACCTGCAAGAGGACTTAAACTTTGGCTTACACTTCAGGTTCTTGGAACTGATCTTGTAGGATCAGCAATTGACCAGGGATTTAAGATTGCCAACTGGGCTCAGGAAGCTTTAGAACAAAAAGATAACTGGGAAATCGTTTCCCCATCACAACTTGCTATAATCAACTTCAGATATTCACCAAAATGTCTAAACGAAGAAGAAAAAGACTATCTTAATGAGAAAATTTCAGCTATAATAAGAAGTAGTGGATATGCTGCAATATTTACAACTGTTTTAAACGGAAAAACTGTTATACGTATGTGCACAATCCACCCAGAAACGACAAAAGAAGATATACAGACAACCATACAGTTCCTTGATAAATACGCTCAGGAAGTGTGCGCAGATATATTGAACAAAGCGAAAGGAGTTCCTACTAATGAACATTAACGATAATATCGCCATTGTTTCTAAGGGACTTGCTGATCATATCGTGATCAATTTTAAAAGTCCTTCAGTTGCAATAGGATTCAGCAGCGAGAATTCTTTTAACCGTTATGCATCAATGACAGCAGGCATATTTGCTGCCAATGGTGTTAAAGTTTACCTTTTTAAATCCCCAGTTAAATCTGACGAGATTGACGATAAGATTAACTTTGAGAATCTATCAGCAGGTCTTTTTATCATAACTGGAAAGAAAGAGGACGACGGTTTTTCTTTTGAGATAAAAGGTCTTAATAAACCTGATATAATTTACCCTAAGTCAGCTGACGATGTACGCATTGGTGATTATAAAGCTGGCCTTCAGGCAGGATGTATTGCTCTTATTTAAGAACATTTATACAAAGAAATTTAACATTGTATCTATAAAAAAACACTTCCTACACAGGTTGTGTTTTTTTATTAGTACAAATGTACAGTTTGCATATACTAACAAAGGTATTTCATGTAACTTTTGGAAGTTCTTGCATTGACTTTTTATTGATATTTTTATATCATACTTTTGTCGAGAACAATTTAAATTTAAACATACAAAACGGAGGTAGACCAATGAGAAAAGAGTGGGAAGGTTTTGCCCATGGTATTTGGGAAAGAGAAATCAACGTACGTAACTTTATCCAGAAGAACTACACACCATATGATGGAGATGACGAGTTCCTCGCTGGACCAACAGAAAGAACAAAAGAGCTTTGGGCTCAGGTAATGGATCTTTCTAAACAGGAAAGAGAAGCAGGCGGAGTACTTGATATGGATACAAAAGTAATTTCAACAATTACTTCACATCCAGCTGGATACCTTGATAAAGATAAAGAAACTATCGTAGGATTCCAGACTGAAAAACCATTCAAGCGTGCACTTATGCCTTATGGTGGTATCCGTATGGCAGATAAAGCTTGCAAAGATAACGGATATGAACTTGATCCAGAAGTAAGAGAATTCTTTACAGTACACCGTAAAACACACAACGCTGGTGTATTCGATGCTTACACACCAGAGATGAGAGCTTGCCGTACAGCACATATCATCACAGGACTTCCTGATGCATACGGACGTGGACGTATCATCGGTGACTACCGTCGTGTAGCTCTTTACGGAGTTGACAGACTTATCGAAGATAAAACAAATCAGAAAAACACAACACGTACAATCATGTATTCTGATGTTATTCGTGAAAGAGAAGAATTAAGCGAGCAGATCAGAGCTCTTCAGGATCTTAAGAAACTTGGAGAAATCTACGGATTTGATATCTCTCGTCCAGCTGAAAACGTACAGGAAGCTATCCAGTGGTTATACTTTGGATACCTTGCAGCTGTTAAAGAGCAGAACGGTGCAGCTATGTCACTTGGACGTACATCTACATTCATCGATGTTTACGCTGAGCGTGACCTTGCAAACGGAACATTTACAGAGGAGCAGATTCAGGAATTTGTTGACCACTTCATTATGAAATTACGTCTTATCAAATTCGCTCGTACACCAGAGTACAATGATCTCTTCTCAGGAGACCCACAGTGGGTTACAGAATCAATCGGTGGTGTTGGTATCGACGGACGTCACATGGTAACAAAGATGTCATACCGTTACCTTCATACACTTTCAAACCTTGGAACAGCTCCAGAACCAAACCTTACAGTTCTTTGGTCAAAGATGCTTCCAAATAACTTCAAGAGATTCTGTGCTAAGACATCAATCGAGTCATCATCAATCCAGTATGAAAATGATGACCTTATGAGAGTAACACACGGTGATGACTACGGTATCGCTTGCTGTGTATCTTCAATGCGTATCGGTAAAGAAATGCAGTTCTTCGGAGCTCGTGCTAACCTTGCTAAATGTCTTCTCTACGCTATCAATGGTGGTGTTGATGAGATTTCTAAGAAACAGGTTGGACCAAAATTCCGTCCAGTTGAAGGTGACTACCTTGACTACGACGATGTAATGGATAAATACAAAGACATGATGAAATGGCTTGCAAGAGTATATGTTAATACTCTTAACATCATCCACTACATGCATGACAAATACTGCTACGAAAAAGTACAGATGGCTTTACATGATAAGAAAGTTACACGTTGGTTCGCAACAGGTATCGCTGGACTTTCAGTAGTTGCTGACTCACTTTCAGCTATCAAATATGCTAAAGTTAAATGTATCCGTGACGAAGACGGAATCGTAGTTGACTACGAAGTAGAGGGAGATTTCCCTAAATATGGTAACGATGATGACCGCGTTGATATGATCGCAGCTGACCTCGTTAACACATTCATGGATTACGTAAGAGGAAACCACACATACCGTGGTGGTATCCCAACAACATCAATCCTTACAATCACATCTAACGTTGTTTACGGAAAGAATACAGGTTCTACACCTGACGGACGTAAGAAAGGTGAAGCTTTCGCACCAGGAGCAAACCCAATGCACCACCGTGACTCACACGGAGCTGTAGCCAGCCTTGCATCTGTATCAAAACTTCCATTTAGAGCAGCACAGGATGGTATTTCAAACACATTCTCAATCATTCCAGGAGCTCTTGGAAAAGATGACCAGGTATTCGCTGGTGACCTTGCAGTTGAGATGGATGAATTCGAATCAGAAAACTAATTAAATATTCATTGGGGAGTTAATTCTCCCCGATGATATAAAGAGAGGTAAAATTATGCAGGAAAAAAATTCAGAAGACCGTATTGATGACCTTATAAGTCGTATAGATGAATTTATGGCAGAAGGTGGCGGACGCATGAAGATAACAGGCGGAGACGGAGATGCTAAAGAGTATCACTGTACAGCATGTTGTGGCGAGGACACAGATCCTGTAATAAATACACCTGTTAAAATCGATTAATAGATTTATAATAAGAAAGGAAGAACGATTATGAAAGCAACAGAACAGCAGATCGACAACCTTACAAACCTTTTAGATGGATACGTTGAAGAAGGCGGACATCACCTCAACGTTAACGTATTTAACAGAGACACTCTTCTTGACGCTCAGGCTCATCCAGAGAAATATCCACAGCTTACTATCCGTGTATCAGGATACGCTGTAAACTTCATCAAACTTACCAAAGCACAGCAGGATGAAGTAATTTCACGTACATTCCATGACAACATCTAATATTAACTCAAAAATCCAAGGACGTATCCACTCCGTGGAAAGCTTTGGTACTGTTGATGGACCGGGAATCCGACTTGTAGTATTTACGCAAGGCTGCCCACTTAGATGCAGATATTGTCATAATCCAGACACCTGGAAAACAACAGGCGGTAACATGGTTACATCCGAGGAAATATTAGCTCAGTACGAACATAACAAGCCTTTCTATAAGAATGGTGGTATCACTGTAACAGGTGGTGAACCTTTATTACAGATTGACTTTGTTATTGAACTCTTTACAAAAGCTCACGCAAAAGGCATTCATACTTGTCTTGATTCTTCTGGAATCACATTCAATCGTAAGAACGAAGCTCTGATGAAGAAGTTTGATTGTTTAATGGAGGTTACAGACCTTGTTATGCTTGATATCAAGCACATTGAATCAGATGCTCATAAAGATCTTACAGGTATGCCAAACGAGAATATTCTCGATTTTGCACGTTACTTAAATGAGAAGAAAGTTACAACATGGATACGACACGTAGTTGTTCCTGGAATAACAGATGATGAAGAAGAGTGGAAAGCACTTGGACGATTCATCGCTCACTTAAAGAATGTACGAGCACTTGATGTACTTCCTTACCACACAATGGGTGTTAAGAAATACGAATCACTTGGTATTGAGTATACACTTAAAGGTGTTGAATCACTTGATAAGTCAGTAGCTGTCAAAGCTCGTAAAATTATACTTGATGCTCGTAAAGAAGAAATCATGAGAAATAAAGAAAATAAATAGACATACAAAAAAGAGGTCCATAAGGGCCTCTTTTTTGTGATAGGTATTTATAACGAATATTAAGAATTAAAGGCTTATTCTATACCTTTTTCCTTAAGGTATTCTTTAACTTCTCCTACTGTAACTTCACCGTAGTGGAACATGCTTGATGCAAGAGCACCATCAGCTGCATCTTCTAAAAACACTGATGCAAAGTCTTCTAATGATCCGCATCCGCCTGAAGCAATAATCTCAAGTCCTGTTGCTTCTTTGCAGGCCTTACATAATGCAATATCATATCCATCTTTAGTTCCATCTGTATCCATGCTTGTTACCATAATAGCCCCGACACCAAGGTCTGCTGCTTCTTTAACCCACTCAATAAGGTCTCTTCCTGTATTAGTTTGCCCGTCGTTAATATAAGCATCCCAGCCAGTGTCATCAAGGCGTCTTCTTGCATCTACCGCAAGAATAATCTTATCTTTACCATAAGTATCCGCGCCATCCTTTAAAAGTTGTGGATTCTTAATTGCGGCTGTATTAATTGTAATTCTTGTTGCTCCGGCTTCTAAAAGCTCTCCCATCTCTTCTACAGACTTAATACCACCACCTGCTGTAAGTGGAATATCAACTTCTGCTTTAATTTCTTTTACAATCTCTGGCATTGATTTTGTATTCTCAAGAGTAGCTGCAATGTCAAGAAGTACAAGCTCATCTGCTCCCTGCTCTTCATATTTATGAACAAAATCCATAATTGTTCCGACTTCTCGGAAACCACGAAAACTCATGCCTTTAACTACAAGCCCGTCCTTAATGTTTAAACGTGGAATAATTTTGTTTTTTCTCATACATGTGTCCTTCCCGATACCTTTAAGTACCTTTTATGATGTTGTAATATATAAATATAAACCTTCAGCATCTTATTTTTACATTTAATTTTCCCGTATGAATATTATTTTATATGCTTTTAGATTTCTATTATATACTTTTTCAGATAATATGTTGCTTTTATACTACTCCTTTAATTAATGAAAGTCAATTAAGCATTAGACAATTTTGCTTTTTTGATATTTTTTTTGCAAAAAAAGGACAGTCTCCTAAAAAACTGTCCTTTAAAATTAATTATATATTCAATTAGTAAAGTTTAGCACCTGCTGGGATGTGTGGATCAACCATAAGAAGGTTAAGTCCTTCACTTCCGTTAACTTCATGTACTGCACTTATAAGCATTCCGCATGAGTCGATTCCCATCATCTGTCTTGGTGGAAGGTTTACAATAGCGATTGCTGTTTTTCCAACAAGTTCTTCTGGCTCGTAGAATTCATGAATTCCACTTAAGATAATACGATCTACTCCTGTTCCATCATCAAGAACAAATTTAAGAAGTTTCTTAGATTTTGGAACTGCTTCACACTCTTTAATCTTAACTGCTCTAAAGTCTGATTTGCTAAATGTATCGAAATCAACCATTTCTTCAAACTGTGGTTCAATTACAACGTTTGAGAAATCGATTACTTCTTCAGCTGCTACAGCTTTAACTGGAGCTGCTTTTTCTTCTGCTTTAGGAGCATCTGTCTTATCAAGTGATTTCATTGTTGGGAAGAGAAGTAC
>SAMEA104404100__coassemble_807_pt1 | contig 32030 bp, 30 predicted proteins | sample SAMEA104404100__metabat2_high_PE_088 | metagenome-assembled genome bin SAMEA104404100 (sample SAMEA104404100) | Balaenoptera acutorostrata
CGTAATCTAACTCTTCTGGATCACAGTTTGTATCACAGATTCCGATAAGTGGAATGTTGAGGTTGTGTGCTTCCTGGATACAGATTCTTTCCTTCTTAGGATCTACTACGAAGATAGCATCTGGGATCTTCTTCATATCTTTGATTCCGCCAAGGTTTTTCTCAAGTTTATCCCACTCTTTTTTAAGTTCGATAACTTCTTTCTTTGGAAGTACTTCGAATGTTCCGTCTTCTGACATTCTTTCGATATCTTTTAAACGTTTGATTCTGCTCTGGATAGTTTTGAAGTTTGTAAGCATACCTCCAAGCCATCTTTCGTTTACATAGAACATTCCACAACGCTCTGCTTCAGTTCTGATAGCATCCTGTGCCTGTTTCTTTGTTCCTACGAAAAGTACTGTACCGCCTTCAGCTGCGATGTCAGCGATTGCTTTGTATGCATCATCTACCATTCCTACAGATTTCTGTAAGTCGATAATGTAGATACCATTTCTCTCTGTGTAGATGTAAGGAGCCATTTTAGGGTTCCATCTTCTTGTCTGATGTCCAAAGTGAACACCTGCTTCTAAAAGTTGTTTCATTGAAATAACGCTCATGTTTTTTCCTCCATTTGGTTTTTTTACTTCCGCATGTTTCATAACTTCTCTGAAACCGTACTGATTATCAGTATTAGGCACCGTCAGAGATACCACATGCGTGATTTTTGCAACGCTAGTAGTATAACATATATATTTACTTATTGCAATAGTGCTATTTGCCCAAGATGCAAAAAAATCCCGCCTCTTATTTGTTAATAGAAACGGGATTATAATATTTATATTTAATTAATATGGGTATCTAACATAAATCATATCGCCATGAACCGGACTTACTTTAACTACATCACCTGTATGTGGTGCATGTACCATCTGGCCACCGCCAATATAGATTCCTGTATGATGTGAATTAACACATATATCTCCTGGCTGTGGATCTGAGACTCTTGGATATGTCATAAATGTATGAGTTGTTCCAATACGGCTATATCCACCTGTAATAGCATATCCTACAAGACCTGAACAATCGAATGAACTAGGACCAGTAGCGCCCCACTGATAAGGAATACCAAGACATCCCATAGCTCTGTCTACTACAACATTACCTGTTGTTGGATTATATGTTGGTGCTGTCTTTCCTCCTGATGGTTTTGAAGGTTTTGATGATCCACCACTATTGCTATTTCCGCTATTATTATTGCTACTATTGTTGTTCTGCTGCTGTTGTCTTCTTGCTTCTTCTTCTCTTCTACGCTGTTCTTCTTCTCTTCTTCTACGTTCTTCCTCTGCTTTTCTTGCTGCTTCCTGAATCATATCATCTAAGTTAGACACTTCAGCTTTCTTAGTTTCAAGTGTAGCTGATACGCTTGCCTGTTCTGATTCGTACTGTGCTTCAATTTCTTGGAGGTTAGCCTGTTCTTCTTCAAGTGTAGATTTTAAATCTTTAACTTCTTTAACTGTTTCTCCATAAGCTTCAAGCATATCTCTGTCATATTTCTGCATCTTCTGTGCATACTCTGCTTTACTAAGCATTTCTGTAATATTACCAGCTTCCATAAACATCTCTATTGCAGATGAATTACCCGTCTCATAGAAATATTTAATACGAAGTTTCATATCAGCATATTGCTTTTTTTCTTTTTCTTCGGCAATTTTAAGATCTTCTTCAGCCTGAATAATCTCTTCACCTTTTGCAATAAGCTGAGCTTCGAGATTGTTCATCTTACTCATAAGTGAGTTTAACTGTGACTGAAGCGCATTAGCTTCACCCTGTGCTGCTTCTTTTTGATTTTTAAGTTCGTCAACACTTGGTGTTGCAAATACTGGTGTTGCAACCATTGTGCATGCAAGTGCTACTGCAACTGCCATTTTTCCTATTTTTTTATATTTCATACTTATCCATCCTTATTATTTATATTATCTATGTCCCCACATATATACTATATCATACCTTATTTTTCTATATTTTTCAATAATTATTATACAATTAACTGACATTGCATTTTAAGGTATTTATAACTAACTCTGTTCTCATTAGTCGTATTATATTTCAAAGTAATCTAAAAATCAATATTTTTTTAACATTATCGTAACATTTAGCAATTCGATATGTTACCTTCCATATACATTCATATCATTTTTAGGCTCATTATCTTTTGGAGTTTCTGTTATTTCTTCCTTTTCCTTCATACTTCTTATCTGTACAAAAAGAATTGATCCTAAGAACGCACATGTAACTGAGGCTACCGCCATTCTCATAGTATCTGAATAAAGCCATGTAAAGCCCCCAACTTTAGTAACTATAAGAGATGTTATATTTACAGATATATGGAAAAATAATGGTGCTGCAAATGAATCAAATTTTTCATATACAAATGCAAGTAACATTCCTATTGCAAATGCGTATAACATTTGAACAAAATTCCCATGAGCAAGGCTAAACATTAACGCTGAAAATACAGCTGCCCTTACAAATGTAGCATACTGTCTGAATCTCTTATAAATAATTCCTCTAAACATAAGTTCTTCAGCTGCTGGAATTATAATTCCAAGACATAAAATCTGAACTCCAAATGATGCATTATACATTATTGTTGATGTCTGCTGATAAGCTTCATCTGCCATTGCAAGATTCATCATAAGTGCAATACTATTTAAACCTATGCAGGCAATAATTCCAAGCACTACAAGTTTCACATAGTTAACTATATTATTATCTTTCTTCTTATCTTTGACAGTTGCTTCTCTTTTATCCTTTTTAAATAAATAAAGTGTATATGGAATTGTAAAAAGCGAACCAGCTGCTGCTATCTGCACCTGATATTCCATAAGAATCTCAAACATCTTACCGGCATAGTTCATTGCATTTTCCATTAACTGTTGCTGGGTCATTACTGTCGATCCGATAATTTCTGCCATGTGAGGGGTTAGAACTGCTATTTCTGCTATAAATTTAACAGCAAATCCAATTACCCAATAAATAAGAATTGGAATGAACAGTCTTGACATTTGTTTCTGCATTGGATTTTTATCCATTTATACTACCTGCTTTCTTATTTAAAAATGCTTCTATCACATCTTTATTGCCTTTTAGTGATCCTTGCACCATTTCAGGTTTTCCGCCCCCTCTTCCCTGAAATTCGCTATTAAGTTCTTTTGCAAGATCACGGACATTTCCTTCTTTACAACCTACAACGTATCTGTATTCATCTTCTCCTGTCTTAAGGAAAACACCACATACATTTTTACCTTCTGCTATAACACAGTTCATTAAAATTCTTGGCTCATCACCTTCTAAATCTTCCTCAAATGTCCATATGCATTCATTATCTGATTCACATAATTCCTTTGCATAAGATTTAATAACTGATTCTTTAGCTTTTGCAAGCTTTATCTTTAATGAACTATTCTCATCCTTTAATCTTTCAACTGCCTTAGCTGTCTCATACTCCTTTGCGCAAAGCATTTCTGAAACCGCCTTAACATTATCTTCTTTCACCCTGTAATCTTGAAGAGCTCTAAATCCGCAAAGCATTGTTACTCTTACTCCGCCTTTATATCTTTGAACATTTGTAAGTCGGATAATTCCAATTTCCCCTGTTTTAGATACATGTGGTGCACAGCATGCACAAATATCATATCCGGGAATCTCTACAATTCTTACCTGTCCATCGATTTCTTTTTTACTTCTGTAATCAATATCTTTTAATTCTTCATCTGTTGGATATATAACTTCTATATTAAGATTCTTAACTACTGCCTTATTAGCTTCCATCTCGATTTCTCTTAATTCTTCTTTTGTTATATTTCCATTAAAATCCATTGTACAGTCTTCGCTACCAAGGTGAAAACCAACATTGTCATATCCGAATCTTCTATTTATAAGACCTGAAACAATATGTTCTCCTGAATGCTGTTGCATTTTCATAAAACGAAGATGTTTATTTAATGTACCGTGTACTTCTTTTCCCACTTCTATAGGAGCTAATGTATAATGATAGATTATTCCATCTTCTTCCTTAGCATCTACCACTTCCACATCATCTATAAACCCAGTGTCAGCGTATTGGCCTCCTCCTTCTGGAAAAAAGGCGGTCCTGTCTAGGACCACCTTATATTGTTCATCCATATGCTGACAAGAAAGTACAATTCCATTAAACGAAGTCATATGACTGTCATTATAATATAACTTTTCTGTCATTTTTATTATTACATCCTTTCTGGAGCATCGAATCCAAGAAGGTCTATACATTTCTCAAGAACTTCTTTTGTAAGTTTAAGAAGCGCAATGTATCCTGCTTTCTTCTGTTCATCTTCTTCTGCAAGGATCTTTGTTTCGTGGTAGAACTTGTTAAATGCATTTGCTACATCATAGATATATGCACAAATCTTATGTGGTGCGATTTCTTCATATACTGAATCAATCATTGAATTAAATTTTGCAACCTCAAGCATAAGTGCTTTTGATACTTCATCTGTTGGTGCAGCAATCACAATATCTTCAAGATTTCCACCATTTTCAACGTATTTGTTAAGAATTGATTTGATACGTACAATTGTATATAAGATATATGGACCTGTGTTTCCTTCAAATGAAGTAAATCTGTCTACATCAAAGATATAGTCCTTTGATGCCTGATTTGAAAGGTCACCGTATTTAATAGCAGCCATTCCTACTGTCTTAGCTGTTGCTCTTGCTTCTTCTTCAGATACTGTACGGTTATCCATAATTTTCTTGTACATCTCTTCGTTGATTTCACGAATAAGATTTTCAAGACGCATAACGCCACCTTCTCTTGTTTTGAAAGGTTTACCGTCTTTACCGTTCATTGTACCAAATCCTAAGAATTTAAGCTCTGTTCCTTCTGAAACAATTCCTGTCTTCTTAGCACATCTAAATACCTGTATAAAGTGAAGTTCCTGACGTTTATCAACAACGTAGATTACTTCATCTGGATTAAATTCCTGTTCACGCTGTACAAGTGTTGCAAGGTCTGTTGTATCATAAAGAGCAGCACCATCTGATTTAAGAATCATACATGGTGGTATCTCTTTTTTATCTGTATCTTCTTTAACATCAACTACTAATGCACCTTCATCAAGATGTGCATATCCTTCGCTTTTAAGGCGATCAACCATACCTGGAATAAATTCCTGAGCATCTGATTCTCCCTTCCAAAGGTCAAAGCTTACATTAAGATTTTCATAGTTTTTCTTAAGATCTGTTACTGATACATTCATAATATGATTCCAGATAGCTCTGTATCCAGGCTTGCCATTCTGTAAAAGAAATGTTGCCTGAAGCGCTTCTTCGCGGTAATCGTCATGCTCTTTAGCATATCCTGAAGCTGTTGGATAAATCTCCTCAAGCTCACTAATTGTAAATGGTGCTTCCTTAGGATATTCTCCTGTAAAATTATCATCAAAATATGGAAGCTCTGGTTTACGTTTCTTAAGTTCTGTAATAATAAGTCCCATCTGGTAACCCCAGTCACCAAGATGAATATCACCAATTACTTTATTACCTTTAAATCTTGTAATACGTTTAACACTTTCGCCAATGATTGCTGAGCGAAGATGTCCAACATGAAGTGGTTTAGCCACATTAGGTCCGCCGTAGTCAATCATAATAGTCTTAGGATTTACTTCATCCTCTACACCAAGTTTGTCATCTTTTGACATTTCATTTAAATATGAAGCAACAAAAGCTGCATCTGCTTTCAAGTTAATAAAACCTGGTTTTACAGATTCTGCCATTTCTAAGCATTCACAGTTTTCAAGATGTGCAACAACATCATCTGCAATCATAAATGGTGCTTTATGATATTCCTTTGCCGCTGCCATTGCTCCGTTACACTGATACTCGCATAAGTCAGGTCTGTTTGATAATGAAACTTTTGCATACTTTTCATCATATCCAGCTTCTTTAAAAGCTTTCTTCATTTCTATTGTAATGAGTTCCAATAATGTTTTCACTTAATTTCACTCTCCATTCTTTTCTTCTTTCATTTTGATATTCTATCATGTATATTAGAGGAGGGCAAGTGTTTTGCAACCATAGTTTCCTTATATTCTACGGTTATACTACCACTTGTCAAATATTCGATAGGAAAGGACTTTTGATTATGAAATTAGGATCACATGTTGGAATGAAAGGCAAAGATATGCTTCTTGGTTCAGCTAAAGAAGCCGTATCATACGGAGCCGATACTTTTATGTTTTATACAGGTGCACCACAAAACACAAGACGTAAAGATATAAGTGAGCTTAATATTGACCCTGCATGGGAATATATGAATGCTCATGGAATCAATGAGATTCTTGTTCATGCTCCATATATTATTAACCTTGCAAATACAGTTAAGCCTGAGACTTTTGAACTCGCTGTTGAGTTCCTTGACAAAGAAATCAAACGTACAATTGCATGTAGAAGCCATGTACTTATTCTTCATCCTGGTTCACATGTAGGCGCTGGAAGCGAAGCTGGTATCAATCAGATTATTAAAGGATTAAATGAAGTTTTAAATGCTGACACTGATCTTGTTATTGCGCTTGAGACAATGGCTGGAAAAGGTTCAGAAGTTGGAAGAAACTTTGAAGAACTTGCACGTATTTATGATGGTGTTAAATATAATGATAAACTTCGCGTTTGTTTTGACACATGCCATACAAGTGACAGTGGATATGATATTATAAATCATTTTGATGATGTTATTAATGATTTTGACCACATTCTTGGTAAAGATCAGATTGCTGCTTTTCATATAAATGACAGCAAAAATGTTCCTGGAGCTTCTAAAGACAGGCATGCCAACTTAGGCTTTGGTGAAATTGGTTTTGATGCGCTTAACTATATTGTGCACCATAAGGATTTTGAAAATATTCCAAAGATTCTTGAAACACCTTTTATACCATCTCCTACTAAAGATAAAAAAAATTATGCACCATATAAACGAGAAATCGAAATGCTTAGAAATGGTATATTTGACCCAGATATTCAAAATAAAATTATTAGTGACAACGAGTAAGAAAAAGACCTGTACGCCGATTTGGTATACAGGTCTTTTTTTGATAAACACGTCTGAGCGGAGTCGAACCGCCGCACATGCCTCCGGAGGGCATCGCTCTATCCACTGAGCTACAGACGTGTATTATCTAAAAGGGGTTTTCCTTATAGAATACTTGTTGATTTTATCATAACAAAGTATTCTTGTAAAGTTTCGTCAATTTACTATTTTTCAATATATCTTCTCATATCCAAACTTCACTTCTTTTGCAACTCTATCATATATATAGCAATGATGCCCTAAAAGTTCTTCCTTATCTATATACGAGATATTCATATCATTTATAATTTCATCCAGGCATTTTGAATCAAGAGCATCATTTTCAGGAATTATGAGAACTTCATGGATACTGCTGGGTATAATATAGAAGTTTCTCGAAAGCATATCGCCTATCATATCCAAAACGCCTCTGTATAGCATGCATGCTGCTCCACAATTTTTCTGCTCATTTGTAAGTACATACATTATTTCTCTGCCTTCAAACAAATCATCTGGCAATGCTTGTTCTCCATTAAACATAAGCTCTTCAAGCATATCTTTCATAGGCTCAAATTTTGCAGGTAATATTCTGCTTGAATTTTTGAGAGCCGTATCTAAAAGTTCTGTTTTTGTAATTCCCCATGCATTCATATAATCATAAGTAACTACCACTGTTGCAAGTCCTTCTTTTTTAATATCAAGCACCACATAAAATATTATAGCAAGGTCTAAATATCTTATATGAGGATAATCTTTTAAATACTCCTTATTTTTAGAATAATTTATAAGTTTAACAGCAAGCTTTCTTTTAGCTTTTGAATAATCTAAAAAATCATCCACCTTCCATATATCGGGGCATCTTATTTTTTTATAGAAAACAATAATATCTTCTATTATAGAGTCCAAAGGCACTCCTTTATTAAACCTTTCGTAAAATTCTTCCATATATATTACCGGTCCAATATTTTTATCTTTCTCTCTTATAATAATGCCTTTTCTTAAACTGCCATTATTTTTTAATGACTCGTACATATCGATATCAGCTCTGTCACCTATTTCATTTTTTATTCTAAATAAAGTTGCGCACAAAAAATCCTTATATTCCATAAATCTCCTTTCATATGTGTACGCTCATATTAAATTATTAAAAATGGAATTCTTCACACGAATGTGTATAGAAATTTTGAAAAATTATTATGTACCTAGATTATACAATAGAAACTGTTTTAATTCAATGTAGTAAAACTACCAAAAAAATGCAAAAAGACCGAACCATAAGATTCGGCCTTAAAATATTTAAAATTATACACGTGAAAGGTATTCGCCTGTTCTTGTATCGATTTTAAGTACATCTCCTTCTTCAACGAAGAGTGGAACGTATACAACTGCGCCAGTTTCAACTGTAGCTGGTTTTGTAGCACCCTGTGCTGTATCACCTTTGAATCCTGGTTCTGTCTCTGTGATTGCAAGTTCAACGAAAAGTGGTGGCTCAACTGAGAATACATTTCCTTTGTGTGAACAAATCTTAACTACTTCGTTTTCTTTAACAAATTTAAGAGCGTCTCCAACTACATCTGAGTTAAGAGCAATCTGATCGTATGTTTCAACGTCCATGAAATTGAAGAGATCTCCATCCTGGTAGAGGTACTGCATATCCTGTCTCTCAATACGAGCCTGCTCGAATTTTTCAGTTGGTCTGAAAGTTTTTTCGATTGCTCCTCCACTGATGATATTTTTTAATTTAGTTCTAACAAATGCTGCACCTTTTCCTGGTTTAACATGCTGGAACTCTAAAATCTGATAAATATTACCTTCCCATTCAATTGTAAGGCCGTTTTTAAATTCGCCTGCTGAAATCATTATAAATCCTCCTTAAAATAGCGCAACACATGCACTTACCTAATATACACTACGTATTATACTATATTATTTTGTCGCATTTTTCAACCTTTTTTTCGATTTTTATCCTTAAGATAAAAATGAAGCACTATTTTTTCTAAGTATCTCTTTAATACAATCTGTATTTCTTCCTTTGGATGTATCGGTTTTACAAGTATATTTCTTATTCCTGTACGCTTAGCTCCCCATACATCTGTAAAGAGCTGATCACCTATAAAAATAGTATTTGTAATGTCTGTTCCCATAATCTCCATCGCTTTTTCATAGTTCTTTCTTGATGGTTTGTGAGCATTATAAATATAGTTTGTATTAACTTTTGAGTTAAACATCTTAACTCGTGGTTCCTGGTTATTTGAAAGAAGACATGATGAAAATCCAATTTCTTTTAATCTTGCAAAAAGTTTTACTGCCCTTTCATCCGCAGGTGCACCATGTGGTACTAATGTATTATCTATATCAAAAATAACGCCTCGATAACCCTCTTCATATAATTTTTCAAACGGCACAACATATGTAGACATCATATAATCATCTGGATAAAATTTATTAAACACTGCCATCTCCCCCTAACACATTTACTTCCTATTTATTTATAATATATCATATATTATGATTTATTATAACCACCTATTTCTATGTAAACACTCTTATGCTCTAAGTTACTTATATTATTTTTAACCCTTAATAATAAGAACTTAAGCATTTAGCGAAATCAAAACGTACACTTAAAGTAGTGCTAAAAAAGGACAGGAACTTAAAATTTCCTGTCCTTAATATGTCATTATTATTTATTAAGCATCTACACTGTAGTTAGGTGCTTCTTTTGTAATATGAATATCATGTGGATGACTTTCTTTAAGAGAAGCTGCTGAAATCTTAACAAATCTTCCCTGCTCTTTAAGATCTTCAATTGTAGGTGTTCCGCAGTAACCCATACCTGCTCTAAGTCCTCCGATAAGCTGGAATACTGTATCTTCTACAGTTCCTTTGTAAGCTACACGGCCTTCAACACCTTCAGGAACAAGTTTCTTAGCATCTGCCTGGAAGTAACGGTCTTTACTACCATTTTCCATAGCTGCAATTGATCCCATTCCTCTATATACTTTGTATTTTCTTCCCTGGTATAATTCAAATGTTCCTGGGCTTTCATCACATCCAGCGAACATGCTTCCCATCATACAAAGGTTAGCACCTGCTGCAATTGATTTTGTAACATCTCCTGAGTATTTAATACCACCGTCGGCGATAATTGGTACTCCATACTCTTTTGCTACTTTGTAGCAGTCCATAACTGCTGATATCTGCGGAACACCGATACCTGCAACAACACGAGTTGTACATATTGAACCAGGTCCGATACCAACTTTAACTGCGTCTACGCCTGCTTCAATTAAAGCTTTTGTAGCTTCGCCTGTAGCAACATTACCAGCAATTATCTGAAGATCTGGATACTTTTCTTTGATCATCTTAACTGTTCTAAGAACGTTTGCTGAATGACCGTGTGCTGAATCAAGTACAATAACGTCAACATGTGCTTTAACAAGAGCTTCAACTCTTTCAAGACAGTTAGCTGTAATGCCGATTGCCGCTCCACATAAGAGACGTCCCTGATCATCTTTTGCTGAAAGTGGGTATTTAATCTGTTTCTCTATATCTTTTATTGTAATAAGACCCTTAAGATTTCCTTCTTCATCAACGATTGGAAGTTTTTCCTTTCTGGCCTTTCCAAGAATCCTCTTAGCATCATCTAATGTAACTCCAACTTTTGCTGTAATAAGTCCTTCAGATGTCATTGATTCTTTAATTTTCTTTGTAAAATCTTCTTCAAACTTAAGATCACGGTTTGTAATGATACCTACAAGTTTTCTGCCTTCTGTAATTGGCACACCTGAAATTCTATATTTAGCCATAAGCTCGTTAGCATCTGCTAATGTATGTTCAGGAGAAAGATAAAATGGATCAGTGATAACGCCGTTCTCTGAACGTTTAACCTTATCTACTTCCTCTGCCTGCTGTTCGATTGTCATATTCTTATGGATAATACCTATACCACCTTGTCTTGCCATAGCAATGGCCATTCGGTGCTCTGTAACTGTATCCATACCTGCACTCATAATTGGAATATTAAGTTTAATCTTCTTTGTAAGGTAAGTTGAAATATCTACCTGATTCGGAATAACTTCTGAGTAAGCTGGTACTAATAATACATCATCAAAAGTAATTCCTTCGCCTATAATCTGTCCCATTTTTCTCCTCCTTAAAAATCATCATCAACATTTATCTGATATACTACACAACTAACTTTTAATTGTCAAGCAATTTTCTTTTAAAAATATAAAAGAAGTGCACTTCTACCTTAAAAGGCGAAATGCACTTCTTCTTTTTATGAAAATTCACAACCAAATTTATACTAGATTACATCATTCCCATTCCACCTGGAGCTGCTGGCATAGGTGGTACATCTTCTTTAATTGTTGAAACTACTGATTCTGTAGTAAGTAATGTTGATGCAACACTTGTTGCATTCTGAAGAGCACATCTTGTAACTTTAGCTGGATCAAGTATTCCTGCTTCGACCATATCAACATATTTTTCGTTATATGCATCGAATCCAACTCCAACTTCAGATTCTCTTACTTTGTTTATAATAACTGCGCCTTCAAGTCCTGCATTAGTAGAAATATGGAAAAGTGGAGCCTCTAAAGCTTTAAGAACAACTCTTGCTCCTGTTCTTTCGTCTCCATCAAGTTCTTCTACAAGTTTTGCAACTTCTTTAGAAGCGTGGATGTATGCTGAACCACCACCTGCGATGATTCCTTCTTCTACAGCTGCTCTTGTTGCATTAAGAGCATCTTCCATACGCATCTTAGCTTCTTTCATCTCAGTCTCTGTTGCCGCACCAACACGGATAACAGCTACCCCACCTGCAAGTTTAGCAAGTCTTTCCTGGAGTTTCTCTCTATCAAAATCAGAATTTGTATCTTCAATTGATTTTTTAATCATTGCTACACGGTCAGCAATAGCTTCTTGTGAGCCATATCCGTCAACAATAACTGTATTTTCTTTTTCAACTTTAACAGATTTAGCACGTCCAAGCTGATCTAATGTTGTCTCTTTAAGATCCATTCCAAGTTCATCAGAGATAACCTGTCCACCTGTAAGAATAGCTATATCCTGAAGCATTTCTTTTCTTCTGTCACCGTATCCTGGAGCCTTAACAGCTGCCACGTTAAATGTTCCACGAAGTTTATTAACAATAAGTGTTGTAAGTGCTTCACCTTCAATATCTTCTGCGATAATAAGAAGTCTTGCACCTGACTGAACAATCTGCTCTAATACAGGAAGGATGTCCTGGATATTAGAAATCTTCTTGTCTGTAATAAGAATATATGGATTATCTAATACAGCTTCCATCTTCTCAAGATCTGTTGCCATGTAAGCTGAGATATATCCACGGTCGAACTGCATACCTTCTACAAGATCAAGTTCTGTAAGCATTGTCTTTGATTCTTCGATTGTTATAACACCATCTTTAGAAACTTTCTCCATAGCATCTGCTACCATCTGTCCTACTGCTTCATCTCCTGAAGATACTGCTGCAACTCTTGCAATCTGCTCTTTACCAGTTACATTGCTGCTCATATTTTTAATAGCTTCAACAGCTTTTGCTGTAGCTTTTTTCATACCTTTACGAAGAACTATTGGATTAGCACCTGCTTCAAGATTCTTAACTCCTTCGTTAACCATTGCCTGTGCAAGTACTGTAGCTGTTGTAGTACCATCACCTGCAACATCATTTGTCTTAGAAGCAACTTCTCTTATAAGCTGAGCTCCCATATTTTCAAATCCGTCTTCAAGCTCAATTTCTCTTGCAATTGTAACACCATCATTTGTAATAAGTGGTGCACCAAAAGATTTGTCAAGTACAACGTTTCTTCCTTTTGGTCCAATTGTTACTCTTACTGTATTTGCAAGTTTGTTAACACCTTTTTCTAATGCTGCTCTGGCTTCTGAACCGTATTTAATTTCTTTTGCCATTTTATATCACTCCTTAATATAAATTTCTTTTAATTAGTCTGCAATAATAGCAAGAATATCCTGCTGTTTAACGATAATATATTTCTCATTATCAAATTCTACATCTGTTCCTGCATATTTAGAATAGATAACTTTATCTCCTTCTTTAACCTGCATAACTACTTCTTTTCCATCTATAACTCCACCAGGACCTACTGCTATAACTTCAGCTTCCTGTGGTTTCTCTTTAGCCTGTCCAGGAAGAACAATTCCTGATTTTGTTGTTTCTTCCGCCTCTTGTTGTTTTAAAACAATTTTGTCACCTAATGGTACTAATTTCATTGTAATTCCTCCTTAATTAGCGGGTTTATTAGCACTCATTTACTTCGAGTGCTAACCCATGAATATAAAATAACACCGTATACATATTTTGTCAACATACAAACTGATATTTCAACAAGACGTCACATTTGCTTTACACTGATATTCAACATTTTAAGCTAAAAAAGCTCCGGCCCTTCATGGACCGAAGCTATATTACATTTGATAAAAGCCATCTAATATTTTAAATACTACAAAATTACCATATTTGCACTGGTAACGCTCTTTTACCATTCCACTACAGTTTATAAGTTCTTTACGAGTTGATATATCGCACTGATATACTGCATCAAGTGATATATCAGTAAGTTCACCTTCTTTTAAAACAAGAAACATATAATCCTCTTCCGCATCGTACTTATATACCTGACATTTATGTATTACTTCATCAAACATTCCATCTGATGAGCAGTTAGTTTCCATCTTAAGATCACATGGATTACCCTCGTACATATTAAAACCTGCCTTTCTGTCAAGTTTAATAAAGGGCATCAGTAACTGATGCCCTCTAAAATTCATTCTGATTTACATATATCGATTACTGTAAACGCTCTTTTTTTATCTTTTCAAGTTCAACAAATACATAATCGTTAAGAACTTTAATATATGTTCCCTTCATTCCTGAAGAACGTGATTCGATAACTCCAGCACTCTCAAATTTACGTAATGCATTAACAATAACAGATCTTGTGATTCCAACCCTGTCTGCAATTTTACTTGCAACAAGAATTCCTTCAACCCCATTAAGTTCATCGAAAATGTGAATAATAGCTTCAAGTTCTGAGAATGAAAGTGTACTGATTGCAGACTGAACGATATGTTCTTTTCTTGTCTCCTCTGCATTCTCTTCATTAACTGAACGAAGCATCTCAAGTCCTACTACCGCTGTTCCGTACTCACTTAAAATGATGTCGTCGATTTCATAAAATGCATTCTGCTTGTAAAGGAATAATGTTCCAAGTCTTTCACCTGCAATATCGATAGGTGTAATAATAGCCTGGTATCCTTTTACTGAGTCTGCTGAAAATCCAAGTGTTTCGAGATTAACATTTTCTTTTGTAGATAAAATACTAAGAAGACGTTCATTTAACATATCATCAATATGTCCACCAACAGTTTCTGTTATAAGCTCATCAATGCATCCAACTTTATCACATTTACTAACACCTAAAACTTTACCTTTTTTACTCACAACAAGTACGTTTGAATCGAGTATATTTGTGAGAACGCCACAAATATCATTGAAAACTACTTTGCTTGAATTGTTGTTATGAAGCAGTTTGTTTATTTTTCTTGTCTTATCCAGTAACTGTACACTCATATTTTCCCTCCATTTTTAATTGTACATACAAATCTATGATAAATACATCATGGAATTATATTATCATACAACTTACATAATTTCAACGAAATTATATTAATTATTTTTCAAATTTCGGACATATCCACATTTTTCGTCAGCACAAACTAATTTATTACCCTTTTCGACCATGTATCCGCCACATTTTGGACATTTATCTGTAGATGGCTTCTGCCATGACATAAAGTCGCAATCCGGATTATCTTCACAGCCATAATATCTTCTGCCTTTTTTAGTCTTTCTAATAACAACTTCTTTACCACAAATTGGACATGGAACGCCTATTTTTTCAAGATATGGTTTTGTATTTCTACACTCTGGGAATCCTGGGCATGCAAGGAATTTACCGTGTGGTCCATATTTAATAACCATATTTTTGCCACACTCTTCGCATATTACATCAGTTACCTCATCTTCTATCTTAACACTTTCAAGCTCTTCTTCAGCAACCTTGACCGCTGCATCAAGATCAGGATAGAAATTTCTTATTACTTCTTTCCACTCAACTTTACCTTCCTCAATCATATCAAGAAGACCTTCCATACTTGCTGTAAAGTTTTCGTCAACTATGCTTGGGAATGATTTATTCATAATATTATTAACAACTTCGCCGATTTCTGTGATATACAGATTCTTAGCTTCTTTTGTTACATATCTTCTTGCTAATATTGTTGTAATTGTAGGAGCATATGTACTTGGTCGTCCTATACCAAGTTCTTCTAATGTCTTTACAAGTGCCGCTTCTGTAAAATGAGCAGGTGGCTGTGTAAAGTGCTGTTTTGTCTCTATATCTTCTTTAGTAAGTTCTTTATCCATTGTAAGATTATTTACAAGAACATTACTTTGCTGTTTTTCATCATCGTACTCTGTATATACACTCTTGAAACCTTCAAATTTAACTTTTGAAGCTGCAACTGTAAATCTATATACACCAGCTCCGATTTTAACAGATACTGTTTCATATACTGCCGGTTGCATTCTACTTGCTGTAAATCTCTTCCAGATAAGCTGATATAATCTAAACTGATCTCTTGAGAGTGATTCTTTAATTGAAGCAGGAGTTCTGTAAATATCAGTAGGTCTGATACCTTCATGGGCATCCTGAATATTCTTACCTGATTTTTTAACTTCAGATTTCGCTGCCACAAATTCCTGTCCGTATGTTTCTTCAACAAACTGTCTTGCCTGTACATCTGCATCATCAGCAATACGTGTACTGTCAGTACGAAGGTATGTGATAACACCAACTGTACCATTTCCTTTAATGTCAATACCTTCATAAAGCTGCTGTGCAATACGCATTGTTTTTTGTGTGCTAAAGTTAAGTGCCTTAGCAGCTTCTTGCTGAAGTGTACTAGTTGTAAATGGAAGTGGCGCTTTACGAACTCTTTCGCCTTTTTTAATATCTGTAATTTTAAATGTTTCTTTCTCTATTTCAGATACAATCTTATTCATCTCTTCTTCAGAGTGAATGACCATCTTTTCATTCTCTGTACCATAGAATTTTGCAATAAGAGGTTTTCTTGCACCTTTAACATTTAAAGCCACCTCAAGTGTCCAGTACTCTTCTGGAATAAATGCATTAATCTCATTCTCTCTGTCTGCAATAAGACGAAGTGCAACTGACTGAACTCTTCCGGCACTAAGACCTCTTTTAACCTTTGCCCATAATACCGGACTTATTCTATAACCAACCATACGGTCAAGAATACGACGTGCCTGCTGAGCATCTACAAGGTTCATATCAATATCTCTTGGCTCTTTTAATGATGCCTTAACAGCCTTTTTAGTAATCTCATTAAAAGTAATACGGCGCATCTTCTTGTCATCTAATTTAAGGGCTGTGGCAAGATGCCATGATATAGCTTCTCCTTCGCGGTCAGGGTCAGTTGCGAGATAAACTTTATCAGCTTTTTTAACTTCCTTACGAAGGTTCGCAAGAATGTCACCTTTTCCCCTTATAGTAATATATTTTGGTTCATAGTCGTTTTCAACATCTATTCCCATCTGGCTTTTTGGTAAGTCTCTTACATGTCCATTTGATGCTGCAACAGTATAATTACTTCCAAGAAATTTCTTGATTGTTTTAACCTTTGCAGGAGACTCCACAATAACAAGATAGTGTGCCATTTAATTTCCTCCTTATAGCCAAAAATAATCCATCTGAATAAAGATTATTTAAGTCCTTACATAATAATTTCGGGATACTTCTTTTATCATCCCTTTTATCTGAAGTGATACCAATGTTCTTAATGCAACATCTGCTTTTAGTCCGGTCTCTTCAATCAGGCTATTGATACCCTTCGGATACAAAGTAAGTCGACTATACAACAGTTTTTCTTCATTTTCAAGCTGTTTTTTAATTTTTACTGTTTTTGTTTTAAATTTTGTAGCTAAAATGTCCAATTCTTCAATTAATTGCTTAGGACTTAACAATATTCCTGCCCCTTGATAAATAAGTCTGTTGCACCCCTCGCTTAATAGGCTGTTGACCGGCCCTGGCAGTGCATAAACTTCTTTTCCCTGTTCTAAAGCCATATCCGCAGTTATAAGTGAACCACTTTTTATTTTAGCTTCCATCACTATTACTACATCAGATAATCCACTTATTATTCTGTTTCTTGCAGGAAAGTTTTTGCCAAGCGGCTGTGTACCTGGAGGATATTCTGATATTATTCCGCCCCCATTTTCCAAAATGTCGTTATAAAGACCAATATTCGCTTTTGGATAACATACATCTACTCCACTTCCAAGCACTGCATATGTTTTTCCTCCATTATCTACACATCCTCTTTGTCCAAAACAGTCTATTCCCCTTGCAAGTCCACTTATTACAGGAAAGCCGTTATCCGCAAAAAATCTTCCATACTCAAGAGCATAATGCTGTCCATATGGTGTGCACATTCTTGCACCAACTATTGCAAACGATATTTTATCATTATCAGGAAGATTTCCTTTTACATAAAGAGCATAAGGCGGACTGCTAATATTTTTTAGTCTTTTAGGATACTCTTCCATATCATAGGATATAAACCTTATACCGTATTTTAAAAATTCATTGTATTCTTTTTCTATATCTACTTCTTTTCTGCTTTTTATAATTTTACTTATTTCATCTTTTTTTAATATTTCCAACTGTTTTAACTGCGTTTCTTCTATATAATAGACTGCCTCTGCTGATGAAAATTTTCCTATCAGTTCAATCTTCTTATTTGATGACACTCCTATTAAATTTGCAAGCCAGTATCGGTATTTCAAATTGTCTCCCTCCCCTATAATAATCTTATATCTGTTCTATATGCTACAGCTTCCATAAGGTGCTCACTATTTATATTTTCTTTGTTATCCATATCGGCTATAGTCCTTGCAACCTTTAAAATCTTATGATACGACCTTGCCGTTATATTAAACGAATTATAAACATTTTCCATTATCTTTTCTTCCTTACTTCCAAGATAACAATATTTACTTACAAGACTTCCTGGTATTCTTGAATTTATTTTAAAAGGCTCATTTTTAAATCTTTCCTTTTGAATTTCTCTTACATTTATCATACGTCTTCTTATTTCTTTTGATGACTCATTTTTTCTATTTGATTTAAGCGTTTCGTAATCTACCTTTTTAGTCTCAACACATATATCAATCCTGTCAATAAAAGGTCCTGATATCTTTGATCTATATTTTTCTATTTCACTTTCGCGACAAGTACATTTATTCATATCCGGGTAGTATCCGCAAGGACATGGATTCATTGCAGCTACAAGCATGAAATCTGTTGGAAACTCATATCTTTTGTTACATCTTGATATAAATATCTTGTGTTCCTCTAATGGTTCCCTTAAAACCTCTATTACTTCTCTTTTAAATTCTGGCAATTCATCAAGAAATAAAATTCCATTATGACTTAAACTAATTTCACCTGGAACTGGTATATTGCCTCCTCCCGTCACTGCTTTTTTTGTTGTTGTATGATGTACACATCTAAATGGACGCCTTTTTATATACGGCTCTTTTTCTGATAATCTTCCTGCCACACTATATATTTTTGTTACTTCCATTATTTCATTCATATCCATAGGCGGAAATATACCTGCCATTGCCTTTGCTGTAAGTGTTTTGCCACTTCCAGGTGGACCTATCATAAGAACATTGTGTCCGCCTGCAACTGCCACTGATACTGCTCTTTTTAGTGCCTCCTGACCTAATATGTCATTAAAGTCAACATATGATTCATCTTCAAATTCATCAGGATTTATATTGTTATTTGCAGAAACCATTTTCTTTTTTCCTAAAAGATAACCTATAACTTCTTTTAAATCTGACACTCCTATTACTCTTATACCTTCTACAAGCGCTCCTTCCGCTTCATTTCCTTTTGGAATAAAGCATGTGTGTATACCTTTTTCTTTCGCTTTAAGAACTATCGGAAGTATTCCTTTTATTGATCTTATATCTCCTTTAAGCCCAAGTTCACCTGCAAAAAGCATATCTTTTCCCGGCTGTTTTATTTTCCCATCTGCTGCAAGTATTGAAACTGCTATTGGAAGGTCAAAAGCCGCCCCTCTTTTTCTTATTGATATAGGAGATAAATTTACCATTACATTTCTTACTGGAAATTCATCAATTGAATTATTTATTGCTGACCTTACACGGTCCGCTGCTTCTTTTACCTCCGATGATAAATAACCTACCATCATGAAAATTGGCAGGCCGTTAGTTATATCCGCTTCAACATTTATGATTTCCACATCAAAACCTGTTATAGCAGCGGATAATACAGTACTAAAACCCAATTGCACCATCCTTTCTTATTAGATATTTAATTTTAATTTAAAATGGATATTTGGCCGAAACAGCCTTGATTTAAAGGTATAGAAAATTACCTTTGTATATATAATATTATTCTTTTAAAGTATTTATGTCAAACTTCAAAAGTGAATGTTTTGTGTTTTAAAAAAGGGGACAAAATAAATTTGCCCCCGTAAACTTTAATCAATTAAGCATTATTTTATACTTCTTTTTCTTCTCGTCTTAGAATATCATATTCGTCAGGTTTTTCGCTTAATTCAACATATAATACCTGTTTTGGATGTGGAGCACTTTCCATTTCTTCTCCATCCTCATTTACAATACGAAGAACTTCTGCCTCAACATTGCTACCATCTGGTTTCATTATTTCTATCTTCTCACCTACAGAAAATTTATTTCTCTGTTCGATGCAGCACATACCATCTTTTACTTCTTGGCATATTCCAAGATATGTATACTCTCTTACATATGTGTTGCTGTCATAAATCTGACTGTCTTCATCAGGTTTTCCAAAGAAGAATCCTGTTGTAAACTGTCTATATGTACAGTTAGAAATCTGATCTAAATACCATGGCATATTTTTCTTGTAAAGCTCTGGATCCTTCTTAAAGTCATCTATAGCTTTTCTATATGTTCTTGCAACTGTTGCAACATAAAGAGCTGTCTTCATTCTTCCTTCAATCTTAAGACTGTCAATTCCGGCATCAATTATTTCAGGAATATGCTCGATCATGCAAAGGTCTTTAGAGTTGAAAATGTAAGTTCCTCTTTCATTTTCATAAACTGGGAAATATTCTCCAGGACGTTTTTCTTCAACCACAGAATATTTCCATCTGCATGGATGTGTACATGCACCTCTATTGGCATCTCTTCCTGTAAAATAGTTGCTAAGAAGACATCTTCCTGAATATGAAATACACATTGCTCCATGAATAAATGTCTCTATTTCAAGATCTTCTGGTATATTTTCTCTTAACTCTTTAATTTCTTTTAATGATAATTCACGAGCTGACACCACTCTTGTTGCTCCTTGTTTGTACCAGAAATTATATGTTCCATAGTTAGTATTATTTGCCTGTGTACTTACATGTCTTTCAATTTCTGGGCATACTTCTTTTGCTATTTCAAATACACCAGGGTCTGCAATTATAAGTCCGTCTGGTTTAATATCTTTAAGTTCGCTAAAGTATTCTCTTACCCCTTCAAGATCATAGTTATGTGCTAAAATATTAGCTGTAACATAAACCTTTACATCATGGGCATGAGCAAACTCGATACCCTCTTTCATCTCTTCCATTGAAAAGTTCTTTGCTTTTGCGCGAAGTCCAAAAGCTTCTCCACCAATATAAACGGCATCAGCTCCAAATATTACTGCTGTTTTTAATACTTCTAGGCTACTTGCCGGAATTAATAACTCAGGATGTCTTCCCATCTTTTATTTCCTTTCATCTACTTCTTATAACTTAAGGCCACACCATCTCCAAGAGGAATTATAGAAGTTACAAGTTCATCATTATGCTTTAATTCATAAAGATAATCTCTCATTCTTCCATGTATTGTGCGATTCCTTCTCTCTATTGCATATCTTGATTCTATAATATCACCATCCTGGAGAACATTGTCTGATACAAGTAATCCTCCATCTTTTAAAAGTCTCATAACATGTGGAAAGTAATTAATATACTGTCCTTTTGCTGCATCCATAAATATCATGTCATACAAGCCTTCCATGTTCTTCATAACTTCTAGGGCATCACCTTCAATAAGTGTTATCATATCTTCCTTGCCCGCTTTTTTAAAATTTGCACGTGCTATAGGAATTCTTTTATCATAATTTTCTATTGTTATTATATGTCCACCTTCTGGCATATATTCACTCATCAATAACGCAGAGAAACCTACGGCAGTCCCGACCTCGAGAATGCTCATAGGTTTTTGAATCTTAAGAAGAACCTTAAGGAAGCTCTGCATCTCTTTACGGATAATTGGAACATAAGTGTCCAAAGCTTCCTTCTCGATTTCTTCTAATATTTCACTGTTCTGTGTATCTAAAGAATTGATGAATGTTCTTATACGTTCATCTACTATCATATCTTATATATCCACATCCATAATGATTGGAATGATCATAGGGCGTCTCTTTGTCTTACGCCAGATATAATCATTCATTGCATCTCTAATTACAAGTTTAATCTTGTTCCAGTCAGCATATCTATTTGCAAGACATTCATCTAATGCTTCTGTAAGAACCTGACGTGCTTCATCCATAAGCTCTTCTGACTCTCTTACATAAACAAATCCTCTTGAAACAATATCTGGTCCTGCAAGAAGTCTGTTTGTTCCTTTTTCAAGTGTAAGAACAACAATCATAATACCATCTTCTGCAAGATGCTGTCTGTCTCTAAGAACAATATTGCCAACATCTCCAACTCCAAGTCCATCAACAAGGATTGCACCTGTGTGAACTTTATCTACAACTTTAGCACTGTCTTCACTAAGCTCAAGCACATCACCTGACTGCATTATAAAAATATTCTCTTTAGGAATTCCAAGTTCTCTTGCAACTGATGCATTAGCTTTCATATGGCGGTATTCACCATGAACTGGAATTGCATATTTAGGTTTAACAAGTGAATAAATAAGCTTAAGTTCCTCCTGGCAGGCATGTCCTGAAACATGAGCGTCCTGGAAGATTACATTAGCACCTTTAGCTGATAATTCGTTAATAACTTTTGATACAGATTTTTCATTTCCAGGAATTGGATTAGAGCTGAAAATAATTGTATCATTTGGCTGAATTGTTACTTTCTTATGTACATCTGAGGCCATTCTTGAAAGGGCTGCCATAGACTCACCCTGGCTTCCTGTAGTAATAAGTACCATCTTCTCAGGTGGATAATTCTTCATCTGATCAATCTCTATAAGAGTATTTTCTGGTACATGAAGATATCCAAGTTCTGCTGCTGTAGAAATAATATTAACCATACTTCGTCCTTCTACAACAACTTTTCTCTCATACTTATATGCAGAGTTAATAATCTGCTGAACACGGTCTACATTAGATGCAAATGTTGCAATAATGATTCTTGTGTTCTGATGCTCTGCAAAAATATGATCAAATGTTATTCCAACTGTCCTCTCTGACTGTGTAAATCCTTTTCTTTCAGCATTAGTACTATCTGACATAAGTGCTAATACGCCTTTCTTACCGATTTCTGCAAATCTTTGAAGATCAATTGCATCACCAAATACTGGTGTATAATCAACCTTAAAGTCTCCTGTATGAACAACAATACCTGCTGGTGAATAAATAGCAAGTGCTGATGCATCCTGAATACTGTGGTTTGTTCTTATAAATTCGATTCTAAACTGTCCAAGATTAATGGACTGTCCGTGCTGCACAACCTTTCTTCTTGTTCCTCTTAAAAGATTATGCTCCTTTAATTTGCTCTCTATAATACCCATAGTAAGTTTTGTTGTATATATTGGAAGATTAAGTTCTTTCAATACATATGGCAGTGCTCCTATATGGTCTTCATGACCATGGGTAATTATAAATCCTTTCACCTTGTCAATATTATCTCTTAAGTATGTTACATCTGGAATAACAAGGTCAATTCCAAGCATATCATCCTCCGGGAAGGCCAGACCACAATCTACAACTATGATGCTGTCTCCATACTCAAAGGCAGTTATGTTCATTCCAATCTGTTCAAGACCGCCCAAAGGTATAATACGTAACTTATTTTTGCTATCTTTTTTCAACTTCCGTACACCTCCGATTTTATTTTCACTTTAAAATAAAGAGGCTAAGAATTGTCTAAAACATCTTTATACGTTACATCTCAATATCAACGTCTTCTAATAATTCCTCAAATACTTTCGATACTGCCAGAAGCTCTGTTTCGTCTTCAACAACGTCGTAAAGGGTTTCGTCCCCATCTTTGCCATCTTCTTTTAATATAAGACATTCTCCGTCTTCATCTTCTGTATCAGTAACAAGTATGTACTCGGATCCATTTATCTTTGTCTGCTCAAGTACAAAAAACTCTTCCTTCTCAGAAGTATCATTTAAATAAAATTCTATCTTTTCCATAATTATTCCTGATTATTACCTTTCTTAATATACATAGAATCAAGATAACCCTGTAAAATAAATACAGCTGCTATCTTGTCCACATATTTTTTACGATTTTCTCTGCGAACACCACTTTCAATAAGAGTTCTCTGTGCTTCAACAGTAGTAAGACGCTCATCCCACATAATAACTTCGAGACCTGTTCTTCGCTCCACCATCTCTTTAAACTCTAAAGTAGCCTTTGCACGTTCTCCAACATCATTATTCATATGCTTTGGAAAACCTAAAACAATCTTATCAACTTCGTACTCTCCACAAAGTGCTGTAATTCTTGCAAGAGTTTTTCTAAGCTTGTTTTCTTCTTTTCTTTCTATTGTTTCGATTCCCTGGGCAGTAAGACATAAGGCATCACTTATAGCAACACCTACCGTCTTAGTACCATAGTCGAGTCCCATTATTCTCATATAATTAATCCCATGAGTTATTAGAAATATACTCTTTTAACAGTTCTTCTACTATCTCATCGCGCTCAACTTTCATAATGAGACTTCTCGCACTATTGTAGCTTGTGATATATGTAGGGTCCCCAGACATAATGTATCCTACAATCTGGTTAACAGGGTTGTAACCCTTCTCTTTAAGTGCCTTGAATACGATTTCTAGTATGTCTCTAGCTGAAATCTGTGGTCCTGGTTCGACCTGAAAAAATTGTGTATTACTTAAATCACTCATTTAGTTTCCTCCATATTTCTTGTTTATTTCTAACATGTTTTTACTTAACATGCAAAATATCCTACCTATAATTTTAATATAAACAGGGTCAAATTTCAACAAAAAATTCTGAATTCTCTGGTATATTAACCTTAACAATATGATTCTTCAAATTCTCTTTAGATGCTATTGCAACCTTTATATATTCCTTTGTATGTCCTACCTGAACTTCTCTTCCATTTACTACTGCATCCTCTTCAACTAACACTTCAACGTCTCTTCCACAGTATGATTTTTCAAAGGTTTCTTTATGTTTTTCATGAAGGGCAAGTAATATATCACTTCTCTTAGTCTTAATCTCATCTCTTACCTGGTTTGGCATTTTATCTGCTCTTGTACCATGTCGTCTTGAGTATTTAAACACATGTGTTTCATAAAATCCCACTTTATCAACAAAATCAAATGATTCTTTAAACTCTTCTTCCGTCTCTCCAGGGAAACCTACAATAACATCTGTTGTAAGTGCTGGATTATCAAAATATTTTCTAAGAAGCATACATTTTTCATAGTATTCTTCACTTGAGTATCTTCTATTCATTCTCTTTAATGTAGCATCGCATCCACTTTGAAGTGAAAGATGGAAGTGTGGGCACATTTTTGGCATTTCGGATATTCTCTTTGCAAACTCTTCTGTAACAATCCTTGGCTCTAATGATCCAAGTCTGATTCTTTCAAGTCCATCTACCATATTTACCGCCTCAATAAGTGATAAAAGTGTTTCATGCTCTTCAAGATCCACACCATATGAACTTAAGTGAATTCCTGTAAGAACAACTTCTTTATATCCTTCTTTTACAAGACGTTTAACTTCGGCAACAACTTCCTCTGATTTTCTACTTCTTACTCTTCCTCTTGCGTAAGGAATAATGCAGTAAGAACAGAACTGATTGCATCCATCCTGCACTTTAATATAAGCACGTGTATGCTCTGTTGTTGTGGAAAGTTCAAGTTCCTCATACTCATTTGTATGATTAATATCTATAACTTCCATAAGTGGTTCTGCCTTACATAGTTCACCCGACTTACGTTCACTTAAATACTCTTCAATAATTTCCACAAGATCTTTTTTCTTATTGTTTCCAATAACGATATCTATAGATGGATCTACAGGTTCATCTTCTTTTTGAGCCTGTACATAACACCCTGCTGCAACAACTATAGCATCAGGATTCATTTTTCTTGCTTTATGAAGCATCTGTCTTGACTTACGGTCGGCCATATTTGTAACAGTACATGTATTTATAATATATACGTCTGCACCTTCTTTAAAAGGTACAATCTCATATCCTGCTTTTTCAAGCATTTCCTGCATAGCTTCTGTTTCATATGCATTAACTTTGCATCCTAAATTGTGCAGAGCTGCTTTTCTCATATTTTGTCTCCTTGTTTTTATTGTATTCATATTTTTATAACATTTTTTTAATAATAGATTTTTTACGGTTTCTTGACATTTTCTCCGTGTTCAATTATTATAAATTTGTGGTTAGATTTACAAATCTTTCATAATTAAGGAGGGCTAAATTTTGAAAACAGTAAAAATTTCTTTAGGTTCAGACAACGGTAATGTTATCGATACAGTTAAGGCATTCGTAAATATTCTCACAAAATTCGACAACGATTTCGATCTTGTTTCAGGTCGTTATGTAATTGATGCCAAATCAATTATGGGAATTTTCAGCCTTGACCTTAGCAAAGATATTGAGCTTAACATTCACGCTGATGGAGATGTAACAGATATCCTTACAGCATTAGAACCATACATTGTTAAATAATTTTTCTAAAAATATTTAAAGTTTTTTAAGAGCTGTCTTTGTAAAAAGGCAGCTCTTTTCATTTACAGTTTTATTTTACCATAACAACTTCTGTTGTCTCTATTGCACGTTTCATCATCTCATCTATAGTCTCATCTAAGTTTCTCTCAGAAATCTCTATACGTTCAAGATTTGGCTTTGTAACTGGATGTTTAGCAACGAATATAGTACAGCAATCTTCGTATGGAAGAATTGATGTTTCATATGTATCAATCTTTTCAGAAATTTCAACGATTTCTCTTTTATCAAATCCGATAAGTGGACGATATACTGGAAGTTCACATACAGCATTTGTTGCTACAAGACTGTGCATTGTCTGGCTTGCAACCTGTCCAATACTTTCACCTGTAATAAGTCCAAGACAGTCATCCTTCTTTGCAAAATGCTCTGCAATTCTCATCATATAACGACGCATAATAATAGTAAGCTCATCGTGTGGACATTTCTCATAAATTGCAAGCTGAATCTCTGTAAAGTCAACTACGTGAAGTTTAATTGGTCCTGTGTATTTAGATACAATCTTAGCAAGATCGATAACTTTCTGTTTTGCTCTTTCACTTGTATATGGTGGCGCATGGAAATATGTAGCTTCAATTGCAACGCCACGTTTTGATATCATATATCCAGCTACAGGGCTGTCAATACCGCCTGATAAAAGAAGCATAGCCTTACCATTAGTTCCAACTGGCATTCCACCTGGTCCTGGAATAATTTCTGAGTAAAGGTAAATATCTTCTCTTACTTCTACATTAAGACGAATTTCTGGTTTGTGAACATCAACTTTCATTTCCGGGAAAACATCCAAGATAACTCCGCCAAGTTCCATATTAAGTTCCATTGAGTTAAGTGGATAATTCTTTTTACTTCTTCTTGCTTCAACTTTGAAAGTCTTATTGCAGTTTGGATACATATTTTTCATGTAATCAACTACTTTTTCTTTAAGATCTTCAAATCCTGTATCCTCAACACGTACTACCGGGCAGATCCCAACAATACCAAATACACTCTTAAGCGCATCTACAGTTTCTTCATAATCATATTCTGTCTCACAATCTACATAAACACGTCCTGATGCTTTATGTACATTAAACTGTCCGTCTACTTTTTTAAGTGCAAATCTAATCTGACGTACAAGTGCGTCCTCAAAAAGATATCTATTTTTGCCTTTAAGGCCGATTTCACCATATTTTATTAAAAATGAATGGAATGTCATAACTTTTTCTCCTTATATCCAATTATTATCGTCTTGTGAATCTTCTAAGCTTCGGTAAACAATTATATAATGTCTTTAATGTCGCGTCAATTTCTTCTTTTGTTGTAAACTCAGACATACTAAATCTTATTGTTGAATCAAGGTACTCTCTCTTTGTTCCAATGTTTTTTAGAACTCCGCTAAGCTGAGGGTGATTTGATGAACATGCAGAACCTGCTGATACATAAATCCCTTCTCCTTCAAGTGTATGAAGTAATACTTCACTTCTTACATCTTTAAAACCACAGCTTATAATATGTGGTGCACTATTTTCATCTGTAAGTCCATGTACATGCACATCTTCTATTTTATTAAGCCCTTCAATAAAGTAAGCCTTAAGTTCTCTAAGTTTGGCAATCTTCTCATCAAAGTTATCATAAGTCATCTTAGCTGCAAGAGCTATAGCCGCTGCTCCTGGAACATTCTCTGTTCCTGATCTCATTCCTTTTTGCTGTCCGCCACCAAAAAGAATAGGCTGAATTCTTACTTTGTCTCCAATATAAAGGAATCCTGTCCCCTTTGGTCCATGAATTTTATGCCCACTTACTGAAAGCATATCAATTCCCTGACGTTTTGGATAAATCTTATATTTACCAAACCCCTGAACTGCATCTGTATGAACAACAATATTTTTATTGTATTCTTTTACAATCTTAGATATCTCTTCAAGTGGCTGTACTGAACCAATCTCATTATTAACATACATTACAGAAACCATAATAGTTTCTGGACAAAGAGCCTCTTTTAATGCATCAAGCTTAACAATGCCATTCTCATCAACTGGAAGATATGTTATTCTAAATCCTTCCTCTTCCTCTAAAAACTGTAATGTTTTTAAAATAGCTGCATGTTCGATACATGATGTTATTATATGATTTCCTGTCCTTTTCATTGCTCTTGCACATCCTACAAGAGCAAGATTGTCACTTTCAGTTCCACATGATGTGAAATATATCTCTTTAGTATTTACCTTAAGCAAATTTGCAAGTGTTTCTTTTGCATCTTTTATATAACTTTCTGCAACAACACCTTTGTGATGAAGTGAAGCTGGGTTACCATAGTCTTCACACATTACCTTTCTTACTATTTCCGCAACTTCCGGAAAACATCTTGTTGTTGCCGAATTGTCTAAATAAATTTCCATTTTCTAATTACCTCTTATTACTGTTCTAAGTGGAACATAAGAATTGATAAAGTTGTAAGACCTGCTGTCTCTGTTCTTAAAATTCTTTTTCCAAGTGTTATTGTCTTTACTTTGGCTTCATTTGCTTTTTCTACTTCTTCCTCATCGAACCCGCCCTCTGGGCCTATAAATATTCCAATACTCTGCCCTGGTTTTATTGAACTTATTATCTCTTTAGTTCCTTTCATACCTTCTGCAAGTTCATATGGAATAAGATTTATATCAAGATTAGATGCATAATCAAGCGCCTCTTTAAAAGTCATTACACCTTTTACTTCAGGTACAATGCTTCTTCCTGACTGTTTTGCACCACTTAGTGCAATTGACTGCCATCTTTCTACTTTCTTTGCTGATTTTTTATTATCAAGCTTTACAACACATCTTCTTGTAGCTACCGGAATAATTTCATACACACCAAGTTCTACTGCTTTTTGTATTATTAGCTCCATTTTATCACTCTTTGGAAGCCCTTGGAAAAGATATATTTTTGATGGAAGCTCCGCCTGGCTTTTTTTAGATGAAAGTATATTAAGTACTGCAACCGCATCTTCGTAGTGATCTACTGTACATGTGTACTCTGTTCCTTCACCATCATTAATTCCTACTTCCTCGCCTTTTCGAAGACGAAGTACATTTTTCATATGATTGACATCCAAGCCTTCTAAAAAGATTTTATCTTCTTTTACTTTATCTGGCTCTGTAAAAAAATGATGCATGGTTTTTCTCCTTATCAATTTTTTCTAGCTGTAATATTAACCCATTCTCCCTGATAGTTAATCTCAAGAATCTCAAGTCCTGCATTTTCAATTGCCTCTTTTACAACTGCTTCTTTTTCATCGATAATTCCACTTGTAATATAAAGGCCGCCTTTTTTAATATGATTTACAACTACTGGTGTAAGTGGAAGAAGAACTACTGGTAAAATATTTGCGGCAACAATATCATATTCATATCCAACTTTGTCTTGAATTTCTTTATCGTCAATAATATTTCCAATCATAACTTCATATTGTGAAGGATTAATTCCATTTACTTCCATGTTTTCATGTGTAGCTGTAATTGCCCCAGGGTCAAGGTCTGTTCCAACACTTTTATTTGCTCCGAATTTAAGAGCCATCATACCAAGTATTCCGCTGCCGCATCCTACATCAAGTATGTTGTCTCCTTCCTTGACATATTTCTTAAGTTGTTTTATACAAAGCTGTGTTGTTTCATGTGCACCTGTACCAAAAGCTGTTCCAGGATCAATATGAATAACCATCTTGTCCTTATCTTCAGGTTTAACATCTTCCCATGATGGAATTACAAGAATATCATCAATATAGAACTGATGGAAAAACTGTTTCCAGTTATTTACCCAGTCAATATCTTCTGTCTCTGACTGCTCAATTGAGCACTCTCCAAGATCCATAAATGATGACATATCTGCAAGTTCTTCCCTGATATTTTCTAAAAGTGGATCTGTATCCGCATCAACATCAAGGTAGAAGTTAAGATATGCAACACCGTCATCAGGACCTTTTACTGTATCCACATCAGCAAACATATACTCTCTGTCCGCATCTGTAAAAGGTACGTTATCTTCAATTTCAACACCTTCTACACCAAGTTCTGATAAGATACTGCTTACTACATCTTCAGCACCTGTAGTTGTCTTTAACCTGAATTTTTTCCACTTCATAATCTTTCTCCTTTAGCCGCCTATACTTGACATTCTTCTTTTTTCAAGGCATCCGTTTCCTTCCGTTTTACCTTCGTTATCACTATTTACAAACTGGTGACACCTTGGTTTATTATAAATTGTTTCTCTTATAATAGACGATATTTCTTCATCAGTTTTATCGCTTCTAAGTAATGCTTTTAAATCGCATCCATTTGCATACTGCAGACATAATTTTAAAAATCCATCTGCTGTAAGCCTTACTCTGTTACAGTCACCACAGAACTCATGCGAAATAGCACTTATAAATCCTATCTTTCCTGTAAAATTTGGAAACTTAACATATACAGCAGGTCCGTTACCAAATTTACCATCAAGAAATTCTCCTTTTCCATACTCTTTTTCAAGTTTATCAAAAACAAGATCCTGAGTTCCTTTAGGATTGCTCTTTCCTATACCTATTGGCATCATTTCAATAAATCTTACATCAACCGCAAAGTCTTTTGAAAGCGCTGCAATACGTATCCATTCATCGTCATTTTGTCCTGGAATAATAACACAGTTAACCTTTACTCTTACATCTTTGTACTTAAGTGCTTCATACATCCCTTCTAATGCTTCATCAAGTTTATCTCTTCTTGTAACGCATGCATACTGCTCTTTTGAGAGTGTATCAAGGCTTATATTAACTGCATCAAGTCCAGCTTCTGCAAGACTTTCTATATGCTCTTTTAAAAGCACACCATTAGTTGTAAGTGTAACTTCTTCAATTCCTTCTATATTCTTTATATCTTTTAAAAGAACTTCAAGATTTTTTCTTACAAGTGGCTCTCCGCCTGTAAGTTTAATTTTCGAAACGCCAAGCCCTGCAAAAATTCTGCATGTTCTTATTATTTCATCATATGTAAGAATATCATTATGCTTTATAAGCTGTACACCTTCTTCAGGCATACAGTAGACACATCTTAAATTACATCTGTCTGTAACTGAAATTCTTAAATAATCTATATTTCTGCCATACTGATCTATCAAATCGTATATCTCCTATAATACCTATCTAACACCTAATGTGTTATTCAACTAAACTAAAACTAATCTCTATTTATTATTCTGGTAAAACCGGCTGTTTTTTCTCATGATAAAACTCGCCACTTTTTCCACCTGTTTTTTTGCAAAGATAAATCTCTTTAATTTCCATTGATTTATCAACTGCCTTACACATGTCATATATTGTAAGAAGTGCTACACTTGCACCTGTAAGCGCCTCCATCTCAACTCCTGTTTTTCCTGTAACTTTTGCTGTGCAAAATACCTGAATTGCATATTCTTCAGGTATCATTTTAAATTTAACCTTGCAGTTTGTAAGATTAAGAATATGACACATAGGAATAAGATCTGAAGTTCTCTTTGCCCCCATTATCCCTGCTGTTGTAGCAACACCAAGAACATCTCCTTTTCCGATTTCGCCTTTTCGTACTAACTCATACACTTCTTTATTAACGACGATTTTACCTGTTGCTGTAGCTTCTCTTACAGTATCTTTTTTCTCTGTAACATCTACCATAAATGCGGTACCTTCTTCGTCAAAATGTGTAAAATCCATTTCTCACCACTTCCTTCTTTTTTATCTTAATATAATTACTAACTCCGTCTCTTAAAAAGATTTTATCCTATATTTTACCATGCCGGGTTGTTTTTGTAAATATTTCCACCTTGCGACAACTATATA
>SAMEA104404100__coassemble_867_pt1 | contig 30260 bp, 33 predicted proteins | sample SAMEA104404100__metabat2_high_PE_088 | metagenome-assembled genome bin SAMEA104404100 (sample SAMEA104404100) | Balaenoptera acutorostrata
TAGCGTCTTTATCAAGACCGAACTCTTCTCCTCTGTATACTGGCATATCTGTTACGATTGTACCAGGTGAATTTTTTGCTAAATTGTATGCTTCTTTTAATGTGTTAACTGGAACAACATTGTTTCCGTAGAATGCTGTTTCAATTATTGCTCTTGTTTTAGAAAAACCAGGTTTTCCTTTACCAATTTCACTTATTGGATAGTATGCTTTTGTTGACATATTAAACTTCCTCCTTATATCGAAATTCGAATTTATTTTCTCATATTTATTTCTGAAAGTCAATACTTATGCTTGAAAGATTTTCTCTTATCAAATTCAATAATTCATACTTTTTTTATATTTTCCATTAAAAAAAGCACCATTTTGCAAGTCAAATTTTAAAACTTGCAAAATGATGCGTTTTTAAACATTATTTGGGCGTTTTTATATGTTTTTATGAATTATTTTTAAATTTAATCGTTAAAACTTTCACCACTGCCCCTGTGAATTAGAAATATTCTTTTTTTAGTTTGGATGTATAAGCCATAAAACCTATAATCACTATAAGAAATGCTGCCATTGCAACATTATCAGCTACTGGCATTGGTTTTACATAGAAATGTATAAGATCAATAACTCCATATACAATCCCTGCTATAGCAAAGATAAGTACTGCCGGAGATGATTTTCTTATAAACTCATCTTTATCCTTACACTTATACTCATCATAGTTTCTTCCAAGAAGGAGTGTCTCGTTTATATGTCCACTTTTCTTCATGCTTACAAAAGCATAAAGGCCATAAAGTCCACATGATAAAAACAATAAACTAAAAACTCCAAAAATACTTTCCATTTCCATTTTAAATTACACCTCTAAACCAAGAATCTCTTTAACTGTATCTTCCATCTTGTCAACATCACACTCTTTTGTATGTCTTATATCTGCATTTCGAATTTCATTCACTGCATTAGGTACTTCTACGTTTGCAATCTTTGAAAGCTCATCTACAAGATCAAAGTCATCTTTTGCTGCATATTTATTATCAATAGCAGACATAACATTGTTGACAAATTTAAATGGACTTGCTGTTGAAGCTAACAGTGTCTTAGTCTCATCTTTTGTTTTATTTTTATACTCATTATATACATAAGAGGCTACTGCTGTATGTGTGTCCATCACATAACCTGTCTTTTCGTATACATTTTTAATTGCTTCTGCTGTATTAGCTTCTGTAGCAAAACCGCCTTCAAAGTCTGCAAGCTTAGCTTTCATATCTTCTGTAATAGTGTATTTTCCTTCTTCTTTAAGCTGTCTCATAAGCTCTGCATTCTTATCTGCATCCATACCTGTAATAGTATAAATAAGTCTCTCTAAATTACTTGAAATAAGAATATCCATTGATGGTGAAGATGTAAGATGGAACTGTCTGTTTCTATCATACACTCCTGTCTTGAAGAAATCATAGAGAACTTTATTTTCATTAGAAGCACATATAAGCTTGTTAACAGGAAGTCCCATTTCCTTTGCATAATATGCAGCAAGAATATTACCAAAGTTACCTGTTGGAACTGTAATATTCACTTTCTCCCCTTCTTTAATCTCTTCATTTTCAAGAAGTCTTGCATATGCATATACATAATATACAATCTGTGGAACAAGACGTCCTATATTAATTGAATTGGCTGATGAGAACTGATATCCTGCATCTGATAATTCTTTTTCAAGTTCTTTATTTTCAAAAAGTGCTTTAACACCACTTTGAGCATTATCAAAGTTACCGTGAATTGCAACTACTGCTGTGTTATCGCCTTTTTGTGTAACCATCTGAAGTTCCTGAACTTTACTTACTCCACCCTTTGGATAAAATACAATAATCTTTGTTCCAGGAACATCTGCAAAACCTGAAAGCGCTGCTTTACCTGTATCTCCTGATGTAGCTGTTAAAATTACGATTTCTTTAGTAACTTTATTCTTCTTTGCAGATGTTGTAAGAAGATGTGGAAGGATAGATAATGCCATATCTTTAAAGGCAATTGTCTGTCCGTGAAAAAGTTCAAGATGATAGACATCTCCAACTTTCGCTAATGGAACTATAACTTCTGTATCAAACTTTTCATCATAAGCACTGTTAATGCAGTGTTTTAATTCATCTTCTGTAAAATCTGTTAAAAACTGTTTCATTACAGCATATGCTGTTTCCTTATATGTCATCTTTTTAAGATCATCAAATGACACATCAAGTTTTGGAACAGATGTTGGTACAAAAAGTCCACCGTCATCAGCAAGACCTTTTAGTATAGCTTCTGAAGCTGTTACTGTAAGATCCTGATTTCTTGTACTTTTATATAATAAGCTCATTACGATTTCCCTCCCGATTTATCTAAAGCTTTCGCATTATTATTTCTCTTTTGATTTATCATTACGTATAAAAATAAATAAAAGTGCGCTTAGTGCCATAAGCATTGGATAGAATAAATATGGCATAATGTGTAATGGTGTAAGACCTGTAAGTGTTGCCGCCGATAAAAGCTGAGCGCCGTAAGGAATCATACCCTGTCCAACTGATGTAAATATATCAAGAAGTGACGCTGAGCGCTTTGGCGAAATTTCAAATTCGTCACTGATTTCCTTAGCGATTGGTCCTGCCATAACAATGGCAACTGTATTATTAGCTGTACAAAGATCAACTAAGAGTGCAAGAATTGCAATACCAAATTCTCCACCACGTTTTCCCTTAATACGTGATTTAATCATGTTGAGGATAAACTGAATTCCTCCATATTCCTTAACAAGTGAAACTATACATGCAACAATAATAGAAATTACAGTAATGTCATACATTGATGTAACACCACCACCAACTACTGTGAAGATATCAGCAAGGGCAATACTTCCTGTTGCAACTCCTACTATTAAAGATACTACTGTACCACTTATAAGAACAACAAATACGTTAATACCAATAAGAGCACCTACAAGTACTATAATATATGGGACTACCTTCCAAAGATCATAAACAAGATCTGATTTATCAAGCACAGCCTCATAGTTTCTTGTAAGAAAGAAGAAAATGAGTATAGTAACAATAGCTGCTGGAAGAACAATAAGGAAGTTTGCACGGAATTTGTCCTTCATTTCACACCCTTGAGTCTTTACTGCCGCAATAGTTGTATCAGAAATCATTGAAAGGTTATCACCAAACATAGCACCACAAACTACTGCACCAATACATATTGGGAGTGAAAAACCTGCTTTATCAGCAATACCTACTGCAATAGGTGCAAGAGCTGCAATTGTTCCCATTGATGTTCCCATTGAAACAGAAATAAAACATCCAATTAAGAAAAGACCTACTACTACAATCTTAACAGGAAGAATTGAAAGTCCAAATGAAACTGTACTTTCCACACCTCCTGCCGCTGTAACGGCACCTGAAAAGCCTCCGGCGCAAAGAAAAATAAGTAACATTGTAATAATATTCTCTTCTCCTGCCCCTGCTGCTATAACTTTAATCTTATCTCCAAACTTAAGCTCTTTGTTCTGCATAAATGCAACCAAAAGAGCTATAAGGAAACCTACAATTGCTGGCATAGCATAAAAGTCTTTTGTTATTAATCCCGCTCCTAAAAATATAACAAGGAAAACTCCAATTGGAAGAAGTGCTGACACTCTTCCTTTATTGTTTTCCGGTGTATTACCATTACCCATAAATACCTCAAACTCCTTTTTACGACTTATTACTTCGCTTCTATAAATCCTTTAGCTGTAAGAGCCTCTGCACAAAGAACTGCTCCACCTGCTGCTCCACGAACTGTATTGTGTGAAAGACCAATAAATTTAAAATCAAACATTGAGTCTTCTCTTAATCGACCTATAGAAACTCCCATACCATTTTCAAAATCAACATCTAAAGTTACCTGTGGACGGTTATCTTCTTCAAGATACTGAATAAACTGTTTTGGTGCACTTGGAAGATTAGCTTCCTGTGGGAATCCTTTAAAGTTTACTAATTTCTCAATAAGCTGTTCTTTAGTTGGTTTCTTCTCAAAATTAATAAATACAGCTGCTGTATGTCCATTAAGTACAGGAACACGTACACACTGGCATGTAATCTTAGGTGCATCTGCTTTAACGATAACTCCGTTCTCAACTTTTCCTAAAACTCTAAGTGGTTCCTGCTCTGATTTTTCTTCTTCTCCACCGATAAATGGAATTACATTTCCAACCATCTCTGGCCAGTCTTTAAATGTCTTACCTGCTCCTGAAATAGCCTGATATGTTGTAGCAACAACTTCTTTAGGACCAAATTCTTTCCATGCAGCAAGACAAGGAGCATAACTTTGAATTGAACAGTTAGGTTTAACTGCAATAAATCCTCTAGTTGTTCCAAGACGTTTCTTCTGATCTTTAATAACTTCAAAATGCTCTGCATTAATTTCAGGTACTACCATTGGTACGTCTGGTGTCCATCTATGAGCACTGTTATTAGAAACAACTGGTGTCTCTGTCTTAGCATATGATTCTTCGATAGCTCTGATTTCATCTTTAGACATATCAACTGCGCTAAATACAAAATCAACTGTAGATGCTACTTCTTCTACTTCATTAACATTATGTACAACAAGTTTCTTAACCGCTTCAGGCATTGGAGTATCCATCTTCCATCTGTCACCTACAGCTTCTTCATATGTCTTACCAGCTGAACGTGGGCTTGCTGCCACTGTAACAACTTCAAACCATGGATGATTATCAAGAAGAGAAATAAATCTCTGTCCAACCATTCCTGTTGCTCCTAAGATGCCGACTCTTAATTTTTTATCCATTTTTTGCTCTCCTTTATTTCTAATTAAATTTTGTTATCACATTTTCACTTTAGTTTATCATAGTAACGTGTGAATGTCCAGTAAAAAAGCCGGCACATGCCGGCTTTTTTCATACAATATATTAAATTCTAACTATTGTCATACTATTTCCCAACTCTTATTGAGAATTCGCAACCACAATAATCCTGTCTGTAAAGTCCATATTCTTTAGATAATTCTATAGATCTTTTATATCCATTCTTCTTCTTAAAGTCAGACTGAAGATACTTAACACCATATTCTTCTTCAAGATTTCTTCCAATCTCATTAAGCTTATTAGCATTCTTAAGTGGACTGATACTAAGTGTTGTTGTAAAGTAATCAAATCCTCCTTCGGCCGCTTTCTTAGCTGCTTCTCTAAGTCTTAACTCATAGCACTTAAAGCACCTCTTGCCACCTTCTTTAAGGTCTTCCATACCTTCAACTGTCTTATAAAACTTATCCTTATCATAATTACCTGCAAGAAAATGAACAGGATGTTTAAAACGCATCTCTTGTATAAGTGTCTGCTGTTCTAAAAGTCTTGTAGTATATTCTCCTTCAGGGTAAACATTAGGATTATAATAAAATACTGTTATCTCAAAATACTCCGATAAATATTCAAGTACATAACTGCTGCACGGTGCACAACAGCTGTGTAACAGTAATTTAGGCACTTTATCTTCCTTAACAATATTTTCAATAAGCTTATCAAGTGCTTTTTGATAATTCACATTTCTGTAATTCATCATCGCATTTTTCCTCTCTTACTCGTATAGTCTACTCCTATAATAAAACAGTATGTATACAAATACAATTAAGTTTTTCTGTTAAAATATAAAATTATAATAAACTATTTTTTAGACCATCAGATATAATCTGAAATATATGGTTTGTCATATATAAAAATCTTATCAAGTAGTCTTATAGTTTTTTTGTCAGCTTCTATTCTTTCAATAGTATCAAGCTGTGATGCCCTCTTATATCCAAGAGCCATTGTAGTTAGTGTTGCAATGTCCATTTTTGCATAGTACTTTGACTTCTTGTCAGTTAAAGTACCTGCTTCATCACTTACATGAATATTAAATATTCTGTTATTCCACTCTAAAAACTTATCTTCAACCTCTATAGTAACATCTGCCTCTATATCATGGTTAAACGTATAAGATTTAAGAAACATCTCAACATCAATAATTCTTCCCATTATATATGGTCTTATAGTTTCTTTAATCGCACTGTCTTCAAGCATAAATGCTATAGGATGATTATAATAGTTCGCACCCCTTACTTCATGAACCATAGAATAATGAGCTGCAATATATTTCCATAAACCTCTTCTTGATTCCTGGTCAAGATAAATCATCTCTTTTATATGCATAACATTATCATTAATACGATAAACCATATATCCGCCTGGCTGATCATCTTCTTTATAATAAACTGCTACTATTGTATCATCTTCATCCCATCTCCAGTATTCATCCCATGCAAGAGAGTTTCTAAAAAGACAGCCATGATTCTTCTGAGCAAACTCTGTATGAAGATTCATAAAGTCCGTATTCTCCCATGAAACACGATTAACATATCCTTTAACATCTTTAAACTGTGGAAGCTGATGATTTGGAATACTATATGACATCTTGTCTGACACAATCTCCCAGCCTTTATTTCTATATAACGGAATTGAGTATGGGTATAAAAGTGCGAAAGACTGCTTATTCTCTCTCATCTCTGTTAAACTTCTCTTCATAAGCGCTGACATAAGTCCCATACCTGTATACTCAGGATATGTAGATACACTTGTTACAAATGCAACTGATTCAATCTTTGAATGTATATTCATCTGAAGAGGATATGCTGCAAACTGTGAAACAAGTTCTTCTTCATCAAAAAATCCCCATACATTAGCACGCTCAAGAACAGGAAACTTAGACTGTTTAATATCTTCATCTTCCCATCCACACTCGAATAATTCCTGATCTGTTACCTGAAATGCATATCTAAGAAGAGCATTGTACTGATCTGCATCTTCAATTGTTAATTTTCTCATAACAAAATTATCTTTGTTCATCATAATAGTCGTACAAAACCTACCTTTCACTCATTCTATTATATATAAATCAAAGGATTATTCAAGTGATATATTTTTATACAAAAAGAACAGGTTTCAAATTTTCAAAAATCTAAAACCTGCTCTGTATCTTTATAAGTATATTTTAACCAAATATTGAAAAATATCCCTGTACGAAAATAAACAATACTATAAGTGGGAGAATGTATGAAACATAAATTCTTGTCCACTTAGGGAATTTAAGTCCGTTACCTGTATTAGCTTCATTGCAGAAATTCTTCCATCCCCATCCATATCTGCTTGTACAGAATAAAAGATAGATTAAACTTCCAAGAGGAAGAAGGTTATTACTTACAAAGAAGTCCTCAAGATCAAGTATATTAGTACCTGCTCCCATTGGATTAAATCCACTCCATAAGTTAAATCCTAAAATACAAGGAAGTGATAATACGATAATAACTATCATATTGATAATAACAGCTTTCTTTCTGCTGCAATGTGTAAGGTCCATTGCAAATGAAATAATATTTTCAAATACTGCAATGATTGTTGATGCTGCCGCAAAGAACATACATAAGAAGAATAATGTTCCCCATATACGTCCTCCGCTCATTGAGTTAAATATATTAGGTAATGTTATAAATATAAGACTTGGTCCACTATCTGGATTAACTCCAAATGCAAAACATGCAGGGAAAATAATAAGTCCTGCTACTAATGCAACACATGTATCAAGAATTGTAATATATACAGCTTCTCCTGAAAGTGAACGGCTCTTATCTATATAGCTTCCAAAAATTGCAAGAGCACCAATTCCAAGACTAAGTGTAAAGAAAGCTTGTCCCATTGCTCCAAAAATAACTTCTGTTACACCACTTTCCATTAATTTATCAAAATCTGGATATAAGTAAAACTTAAGTCCTGCTGAAGCTCCCTCAAGTGTACATGAACGAATTGCAAGTACAATCATAAGCGCAAGAAGAATAAGCATCATTACTTTTGTAATCTTCTCAACACCTTTTTGAAGTCCTCTGCTTACAATTGAAAAACAAAGAATAACAACAATTGCCATAAATACTGTCATAAGTATTGGTTTTGTTGTAAGTTCACCAAACTCTCCTGCAATCTCATCTGCATTAAGTCCTGTAAACTTGCCTGATGCCATCTTAAAGAAGTAAAGAAGCATCCATCCTCCAATTGTTGTGTAGAACATCATAAGAAGGTAGTTACCTGCCATAGCACCGTATTTATACCAGTGCCACTTTGTACCTTCTGGTTCAAGCTTATCAAATGATAATGCTGCGCTCGCCTGACTACCACGTCCAACTGCAAGCTCCATAACCATAATAGGAAGTCCTAAAATTAACAGGAAGAATAAGTAAATAAGAACAAATGCTGCTCCTCCATATACTCCTGTTATGTAAGGAAACCTCCAAACATTTCCAAGACCTATGGCACATCCCGCTGAAATAAGAATAAACCCAAGTCTTGAACCAAACTTTTCTCTCTTCATAACTTTAGATCCTTTCTTTGTCCCTTAGCTTCTGTAACTCAATTCCACTTTAAAGCGCTAAAGGACTACGAAAATATACTATCATAGCTTTGTTGCTATGTCAACCACGCAAAACAAAAGGAAGAGTCTAATCCGTACGTAAAAACTCTTCCTATACACTTAAAAATCTCTTATTCTATTGTACCCATAGCTTCAAAAAGTGATCTGCAGACTTCTATATCTTCATCGTCGCCTGATAGATTGTATACTGTTGTGCCATACTTAGCATTATCCGTATCACCTGTAGATAACGCATGCACTATATGAAGACCTCTTTTCTTTCCTTCCTCTTCTAATCTGCATGAAAGTTCTTGTCTTGTATCTATACTTACGATATAAGCGCCATCCATGGCACTTTCAACTATATTAGATGTTCCAAAAATATCTTCCTCCTGCTCACAAGGAAAATCTGAAAATGTAATAATCTTATTACATCCGTCAATACACTTTGCAATAGTGCTTTTATAAACACCCCCAGATACTAAAAGATCATTTATACTATCCTTTTCTCTTACAAACATATTAACTTCGAATCCAGCTCGCATAAGCTTTCTTACCATCCATTTACCTTTTTCTTTTACCCCGATAAATGCTATTTTCTCCAACTTTCTCACTCCTAAAACTAAATTTAAAAGAACTATAATTATTAATTCTTTTCCTATCCTCACTAATTCTATCATAAGCATAATTGATTATCAAATCTAAACCCTTGAAATGCCTTTTAAAAAGGTCTATAATACTTTTTGTTGATATAAAATATTTATGCTGAAATAGCTCAGATGGTAGAGCACTTCACTCGTAATGAAGGGGTCGTCGGTTCGATTCCGATTTTCAGCTTGAAAAGCTCCAGGAATATTTTCCCGGAGCTTTCTTTTATCTACATATTTAGTTTTCTTTACCATCCACATGAACAGTAAGCTGATTAAATGGAATTTCTATGCCTTCTTTATCAAATGTAAGTTTAATTTCTTCAAGTATATGCCATCTTGTAGTCCAGTACTCTTCTGTCTTAACCCATCCTCTTATTCCAAGAACTACAGCACTATCTGCCAAGGAATCAACAAATACCTTTGTATCCTCCTCATTAATAACTCCGCCTTCTTTATCAAGAATATCGCATATTAATCCTTTTGCTTTTTTAAGGTCTGAATTATAACCAATACCGACTTTAATATCAAGCTGACGAACTGGTCTGTCTGTTACATTAGTAACTGTACTATTTGCCAGTGTTCCATTTGGAACAACTACGATTTTATTATCAAGTGTAGAAAGCTTTGTATAGAAAACTTGAATTTCCTTTACTGTACCTTCAACCTTACTTGAATTTTCTATTATATAATCACCAACAACAAATGGTTTCAAAAAGAGAATAAGAAGTCCACCTGCAAAATTAGACAAAGTCCCCTGGAAAGCAAGACCAATAGCAACACCTCCAGAAGCAAGAACTGCTGTAAATGCATTAGACTTAATTCCTAAATTAGATGCAATAATTATAACTAAAATAACATATAAAATAACCTTTATAAGAGAATCAGAAAACTGAGCCACGCCTTTATCAATCTTGCTCTTTTCAAAAGACAATCTGACTATCCTTTGTATCCATCTTATAATATATCTACCAATAATAAATATTGCAAATACTCCTAAAAGCTTCCAACCTAATGAAATAAGTTTATCTACGTCCATATGAACTGCATATAGAATTTCCTTAATTGTTCCCATTTTTAAATTCCTCCTACTTAAGTGATAAGAATCCGCACATATTACCTCGCTTATCACCTGTTGTTCTGTGAGAATAGAAAATATCGCTGTTGCAGTGTGTACATATATTTGAAATAGCCATATGCTCCCTTGTTATTCCCGATTCAAGAAATACGATTTCATTGGCTTTCCATAAATTAAGCTGATACTTTCCATTTTCTTTCTTATAGAAAAGTTCATCATAATATTTTTCATCAAAGTTTTCTTTAAACCTGATTATAACATCTTCACTTACTTCGTAGCAATCCTGACATATAGAAGGACCAACTGCTGCAAGAATATCTTTTGGGTTACATCCAAACTCATCTTTCATAACTCTTACAGTTTCCATACCTATCTTACCAACTGTACCTCTCCATCCTGAATGACTAAGACCTATTACATTCTTTACAGGATCCACAAAGAAAAGGGGAACGCAGTCAGCAAAAAATGTCACAAGGCATACATCTTTATCATTGGTAACAAGACCATCTGTATCAAAGAAATTACGCTCTCTTGTAATACCATTGCCACGATCTTCCTTTGTTACAACACGCACATTAGTTGTATGTGTCTGATGGGTAAATACCATATCTTCAACTTTAACTCCAATAGCCTCTGCCATTCTTCTAAAGTTTTCTCTTACATCATCTTCTTTATCACCACGTGTAAAACTTAGATTCATTGAAGAATAATAACCTTTACTTACTCCACCAAGTTTTGTAGAAAAACCATGATTTACAATTCCTGTCTCTTCTAAAAGAGGGTATTTTAAAAATGGAACATCTTCATTTATCTCTGTAAAAATATTTTCATTATTACTGTATTTAATTCCTATTGCCATATATAATCTCCTAAAGCGAAAATGCATTTTTTATATGAATTATCTTATTTCCCTCAATTCCAATTACATCAAATCTGCACGGAACATCTTTAAGTTTGTTTTTCAAAAGATAAAAACGGGCACAACTTATAATCCGCTGCTGTTTCTTCTTATCCACAGCTCTAAGCGAATCATACCTGTGCCCCTTCTTCCTGTATTTAACTTCACAGAACACAATATAATCCCCATCTAAAGCTATGATATCTATTTCTCCATGGGGCCCGTAATAATTATACGAAATTATCTCAAACCCTTCACTTTCAAGAAACTTTCCTGCCAAATGTTCATATTTTGTACCTGTTAATCTTTTATTTTTATTACTACTTTCGTTATTAATATTAGTCATATATAAACGAACTGCACTATGTCATACTCCAGACATATAAAACGAAAAAATTTTTAAACGAAGTTCTTTATAAAAGTACTTCTGTGTATAGGAGATGGACCATATTTTTTAATAGCTTCAATATGTTCTCCTGATCCATATCCTTTATTGCCAGCAAAATGATACTCAGGCATTATTGCATCATACTCAAGCATAAGTCTGTCCCTTGTAACTTTGGCAATTATACTTGCAGCTGCAATAGATACACTCTTAGCATCACCTTTAACAATAGATACCTGTTTCATCTTAAGTTCAGGTATAATTACTGCATCATTTAAAAGAATATCCGGCTGAACTTTTAAGTTAGCAACAGCCATTCTCATAGCTTCATAAGTAGCCTGAAGTATATTAATCTCATCAATTCTTGCAGGGCTTACAATACCAACACCTGTTGCTACTGCTTTTTCCATAATTTCATCATAAAGCTCATCACGCTTCTTAGCACTTAACTTCTTAGAATCATTAAGATATAGAATCTCGCAGTCTTTTGGAAGAATTACAGCACCTGCAACTACAGGACCTGCAAGAGGTCCTCTTCCTGCTTCATCTATCCCACATATAAACTCATGATTACTATATTTATTCTCGAACTCATGCATTAAAACAAGTCTTTCACGCTCTTTTTCAAGTTTCTCTTCCTGTTTCTTGTATTTTAGAATAATATTCTTAACGCCTGTACGTTCATCAGAAGCATACTTGTTATAAAGTTCTTTAATTTCTTCATTTGATGCAGATTCAAATTCTGCTTTAATATCTTTAATACTATTCGCCATGATCTATAACTCCGATTTTATTTAGTGGCCATATACGAACCCATGCTCTTCCAACAAATTCATCTTTATGAATAGGACCTACATCTTCAACTCTGCTATCTGCGCTGTTGTTTCTATTATCGCCCATAACAAAATATTCATCTTCACCAAGAGTAATCGGCTGGTATGCAATACCTGGTTCAATAATAATTTCTTTACCAAAATTCTCTTCTAAGATTTTACCATCAATATAAATATCTCCATCCTGAATCTGAATTGTCTCTCCTGGAAGACCTATTATTCTTTTAATGTAAAATACATCTTCCTCATATCTATATGGAAAAACTACTATTTCAAAACGCTTTGGATCTCTAAATCTATATGACACCTTCTCAACAATAAGGTTATCTCCATCTTGAAGTGTATTTTCCATAGAATGCCCACTTACCTTTGTTCTTTGTCCTACAAAAGTTACTATAAAAAATGTTATAGCCACAATTACAACAACGTATAAAATCCAGCTTAAAATTTCTTTAAGTTTGCTGCTTTCCTCTTTCATGTTAAAGCCTTCTTTCAAAATGTATTATTCGTAATCTTCAGGTGTTTCAAGAGTAACTCTTCCAAGTCTTCCATTACGGAAATCATCAAGAAGAATCTTAGCAGCTTTTTCTGTATCAAGTTCGTTACCTTTAGCAATACAATGACGACTCTCTGCAATTTTCTTAAGGCATTCATATGTATTTTCAACTGTCTCTATATTATATTTCTCATCAAGCATTCCTGCATATGATTCATTTAAATATCCAATAAGTTCCATTGCCATCTCTTCTATATTAAGAATCTCATCCTTAATAGAACCTATAAGTGCAAGGCGAAGTCCGACATTTTGATCTTCGAATTTAGGCCATAAAATTCCTGGTGTGTCAAGAAGTTCAACATTCTTATTTAATCTTATCCACTGTTTACCTTTAGTTACTCCAGGTTTATTACCTGTCTTAGCACATGCTTTACCTGCAAGCGAGTTAATAAATGTAGATTTACCAACATTTGGAATACCAACTACCATAGCTCTTACTGGTCTGTTTAAAATGCCACGTTTTCTGTCTCTTTCAATCTTCTCTTTGCAGGCCTGCTGAATAACACCATGAATAGATTTAATTCCGCCACCTTTTCTTGAATTAATCTTAAGAACGCTATATCCTTTGGATTTAAAATATTCCATCCACTCTTCGCTCTTAGAATCCTCTGCAAGATCTGATTTGTTTAAAAGAATAAGTCTTGCCTTATTCTTTCCAAGTTCATCTATATCAGGGTTACGACTGCTCATAGGAACCCTTGAATCAACAAGTTCGATAACAAGATCTATAAGTTTAATATTCTCCTGCATCATACGTCTTGCTTTAGTCATATGTCCTGGATACCAGTTAAAATTAAGACTTGTTGTCTTTTCGTTTTCTTTCATACCTAATACTCCTCTTAGCTATTTATCTATACACCTGTCTCTTGTCGACAGACGTATATCATATTATAACATCTATCCACAAAAAGAAAAAGAGACAGGATACATATTGTACCTGTCCCCTTAATAAAGTCTAAATTATTTTACTAATTCTTTAACTTTAGCTCTCTTACCTACACGTCCTCTTAAGTAGTTAAGTTTAGCTCTTCTAACTTTACCCTGACGTACTACTTCAACGCTTTCAACGTTTGGAGAGTGGATTGGCCATGTTTTTTCAACACCAACTCCGTTAGAGAATTTTCTTACTGTGAAAGTAGCTCTTGTGCTTCCACCCTGTTTCTTAATTACTGTTCCTTCGAAAACCTGGATTCTTTCACGGTTTCCTTCTTTGATTTTAGCGTTAACTCTTACTGTGTCACCAACGTTAAATACTGGTGCGTTTTCTTTTAACTGTTCTGCTTCAATTTTTCTGATGATTTCGTTCATTTGTGTGACCTCCTTATAATTTAGACGTTCTTAATGACTGCCTTGCAAGTTCATCATTCCTTGCTAAAGCTATGTGCATCAGAGGACCATCCCTTCTTCTATTTCACAACTTTTGTAGTTTACCATATTTTTTTATTTTTTTCAAGGTGTTTCTTCTAATTTACGTAAAAACTTTTTATCTGCCTTTGTAAGCTCACATTTTTCGAAAAGATCTGGTCTTTTTTCTTTTGTTCTAAGTAAAGACTGTTCTCTTCTCCACTTCTCTATATTTGCATGATGGCCAGATAAAAGAATCTCAGGAACTTTCTTTCCATGCCATTCTTCTGGTCTTGAATACTGTGGATACTCTAAAAGATTATCTTGAAATGACTCAAACTCAGCTGATACATCATTATGAAGTACACCTGGTACAAGTCTTGAAATTGTATCAACCATTACCATTGCAGGTAGTTCTCCTCCTGTAAGAACATAATCTCCAATAGAAACATAGTCTGTTACGATTTCTTCAAGAACTCTTTCGTCAATTCCTTCATAGTGACCACAAAGAAGAATTAACTCTTCTTCCTTAGCCATATCCTCTGCCATCTTCTGGTTAAATGTTTCTCCTTGTGGTGAAAGATATACAACTCTAGGTTTCTTCTCCATATCCTTTGTAATAGCTTCATATGCCTTAAATACAGGTTCAGCCTGCATAAGCATACCAGCACCACCACCATATGGATAATCATCTACGCTGTGATGTTTATTAAAAGCATAATCTCTTATATTAACCGCTTCTATGGAGAGCTTGCCACTATTAATAGCTCTTCCTGTAATACTTGTATTAAGGCCATTCATTACCATTTCAGGAAACAATGTCATTATATGAAAATTCATAAAACTCCCCCTTAAACAAGTCCGTCAAGAAGATGAACTGTCATAACATCATTCTCAACGTCAACATCAAGAATACAATCATGAATTGCTGGAAGTAAAAGCTCGCCATATTTTTCTGTATCTATAATATATACATCATTAGCTCCTGTTTCCATTATATCTTTAAGAGTTCCAAGCTCTTCATCTTCTGTAACAACTTTCATACCAATAAGATCAGCAATATAGAACTCATCATCTTCAAGTTCTACTGCATCTTCTCTTGATACAAAAAGCTCCATACCTCTGTATTTTTCAATATCATTTATATTATCGATTCCTTTAAATTTAACAATTACAAACTGCTTGAAAAATTTAACTCCAGCAATTTCAAGTGGAATCTGTTGCTTTCCTGTTTCAAGAATAACATTTTTTAATGTTTTAAATCTTTCCGGGCTGTCTGTTGTTGGAAAAACTTTTACCTCACCTTTAATTCCGTGAGTTGAAGATATAACACCTACTTTTAAATACTGTTCCATATAAATCTCCTATTGTAAAAAATAAGGGGCAGCACCTTTCTTTAAAAGAAAAGACTGACCCCAATCTTAGTTAATTATTGTAATATTTCAACAACAACTCTTTTTTCTTCCTTAGCAGCAGCTGCTTTAACAACTGAACGAATCGCCTTAGCAATGCGTCCCTGTTTACCAATGACTTTACCCATATCATTGTCCGCTACGCGAATTTCAATAACTGTAGTTTTGCCATCAGCTCTTTCAGTTACAACAACACTGTCAGGATTGTCGACTAATGCTTTTGCAATTACTTCAACTAATTCTCTCATCTAAGCCACCTCCGCGGAACAGCTTATTATTTTTCAATACCTGCTGCTTTTAAGATCTTTCCTACTGTTTCTGTAGGCTGAGCACCGTTTGCTAACCATCTTTTTGCTGCCTCTTCGTCAACTTTGATTACGCTTGGCTCTAAGTTTGGATCGTATGTTCCAATCTCTTCGATAAATTTACCATCTCTTGGTGATCTTGAATCTGCTACTACGATTCTATAGAAAGGAGCTTTCTTCTGTCCCATTCTTTTTAATCTCATTTTTACTGCCATGTCTTTCACCTCTTCTAAAAATTTTGTTAAAAGTTAAATATATGTGTTAAAAAGGAAATCTTTTTCTTCCTCTTTTACCACCCATCATATTTGGAATCTTCTTCATCATCTTCTTGGCTTCATTAAACTGCTTAACCATCTTATTGACTTCTGAGATATCAACTCCTGCTCCTGCTGCAATACGACGTTTTCTCTGTACATTAAGCACATCAGGATTTCTTCTCTCTTCAATAGTCATTGAATGAATGATAGCTTCCATTCTGGCCATCTTCTTCTCATTCTCGTCTGTATCAATCTGTGGCATCTTGTTACCACCGATTCCGCCAAATCCTGGCATCATACCAAGAATACTTGAAAGGCCACCCATTTTCTTCATCTGTTCCATACTTGTAAGATAATCTTCAAAGTCGAACTGATTCTTCATCATCTTCTCAGTCATCTCTTTTGCCTTAGTCTCATCGACCTCAGCTCCAACCTTCTCAATAAGAGTGAGTACATCACCCATACCTAAGATTCGAGATGCCATTCGATCAGGATAAAACTGTTCAAGATCTGAAAGTTTCTCTCCCATACCTACATATAATATAGGACAACCTGTAACCGCTTTAATTGAAAGTGCCGCACCGCCTCTTGTATCACCGTCAAGCTTAGTAACGATAACACCATCAACACCAACCTTTTCATTAAAGTCTCCGGCCACATTGACTGCATCCTGTCCAGTCATTGCATCGACAACAAGTATTGTCTGATGAACTTCTACAGTCTCTTTTATATTCTGAAGCTCAGCCATCATATCTTCATCAATGTGAAGACGTCCAGCTGTATCCAAAATAACCATCTTATTGCCATTCTTCTTAGCATGCTCAATAGCTGCCTTGGCAATATCTGCAGGCTTGTTCTTATCTCCCATTGAGAAAACTTCAACGCCCTGCTTCTCTCCATTTATCTGAAGCTGCTTAATTGCTGCCGGTCTATATACATCACATGCAGCAAGCAGTGGTTTCTTACCTTTTAATTTAAACTTTCCAGCAAGTTTTGCTGTTGTAGTTGTTTTACCAGCACCCTGAAGACCTACCATCATTACTACTGTTATAGCGCTTCCAGGCTGGAATTTAATTTCTGTTGTATCAGAACCCATAAGTTTTATAAGTTCTTCGTTAACGATCTTAATTACCATCTGTCCAGGATTAAGACCACTCATAACATCCTGGCCAATAGCACGTTCCTGAACACTCTTAACAAAGTTCTTAACAACCTTAAAGTTAACATCGGCCTCAAGAAGAGCCATCTTAACTTCTCTTAAAGCAGCCTTAACATCGTCTTCTGTAAGACGACCTTTGCTTCGAAGGTTTTTAAATACGTTCTGAAGTTTTTCTGTTAAACTGTCAAATGCCATTTTATAACTCCTCTATAATCGTATCTGAGATTGCTCTAACCTTTTTAACCATAATCTCAGGTTCTGTCTTTTGTTCAAGGCATGTATCAAGAACACCTTCAAGCTCATGAACCTTTTTCTTAATAAAAAGGAACTTTTCTACAAGACGAAGTTTTTCTTCATAGCCTTCAAGAATCTTCTGACATCTCTTAACAATGTCATGAACTCCCTGTCTGCTTATACCTGCGTCTTTAGCTATCTCACTTAAAGATAAATCTTCAAGTACAAACTGTTCGTAAATGTCTTTCTGGTGATCTGTGAGAAGTTCACCATAAAAGTCATATAATAATGCCTGTTCTAATATTTCATTCACACTCATCACCTTTGCTATCATACACAATATATCCATAGGTGTCAAGTGTTTTTTCTTGACAGATTAAAAAATTTTATTTTCGGTTTAAATCGTTCTTCTTTTCTAAGAATTCCAACCTGTTTTGCTGTTGAAAAAAAACATATTATACTGTACTATTTACTCATTGGCTATTTATATGATTTAAATTGAAAGGGATTAGATTATGCATAATATAAAACTTACATTAGAATATGATGGTTCAAGATACCAGGGTTGGCAAAGAGCCAAAGGCGAATCAACAAACACAGTGTCAAACAAGATAATAAATACTATTAAAGAAATGACAGGTGAGGAAGTAGAACTTAACTGCGGATCAAGAACTGAAGTAGGTGTTCACGCTTACGAGCAGACAGTTAACTTTAAGACTACATCGCCACTTCGTCCATCAGATATGAAACAGTACTTAAACAGATATCTACCTATGGATATAGCTGTTATTACATGCGAAGAAGTTCCAGAACGTTTTCATGCTTCACTTAATGCAGAGACAAGAACTTATGTATACCGCGTTGCCATAGGTGATGTTCCAAGTGTATTTGAAAGAAAATATACATACTACTCATTTAAGACACCTGAGATTCTTACAATGGAACAGGCTTCACTTGCACTTATTGGCAAACATGATTTTAAAAACTTCTCAACTGTAAAGAAAAGTAAATCAACTGTAAAAGAAATCTTCGATATTGACTTCTACATGGATGCAGATGAAATTCAAATTACAATTACAGCAAATGACTTCCTCCACAATATGGCAAGACTTATAATAGGAACACTCCTTGAAATAGGAATTGGAAAGAGAAAATCAGACTGTATCGAAAATATTTTAAATGGAAAAGAAGCACCAAGTGCTCCATGTGATCCTAAAGGACTTTTCCTTCAGGAAATCAAGTATAAAGAAATCGTTTAGTTAAAAATATTAGAGTTTTTAATAAAACAAAAAGCTGAAAGGCGTCGCGCATAAAACCGCTTCGCTTTTCAGCTTTTTTAGTATATTAACTTTTAAACAAACAATCCAACTACGTGGAAAGCCACAAATGCCACAAGCCATGCTACAAGAAGCTGGAATGTAAGAATACCAAATGTAATTCTCTTCTTACCTACTTCTCTATTAATAGTAGCAATAGTCGCCATACATGGTATATAAAGAAGGCAAAATACCATAAGTGAGTATGCATTTGCAAGTCCAAATCCCATATTACCTAATAACTCATTAAAAGCAACCATACCTGCTCCTGTAGTAATATTCTGGATTCCAAATAACACACCACAGCTTGCAACTACAATTTCCTTAGCTGCAATACCTGATATAAGTGCAACTACTATCTGCCAGTATCCAAGACCGATTGGAACAAAAAGAGGTGCAACAACACGGCCTATTGATGCTCCAAAACTCTTAGAAACATCTGTTACAAATCCTGATGTACCAAAGTTTAATATTACCCACAAAATAATAGAAGCAACAAAGATTACTGTTCCGGCTTTTGTAAGATAATCTTTAACTTTTTCCCATACATAAATTCCAATTGTACGTGCATTAGGTGCCTTGTACTCTGGAAGTTCAATAAGAAGACAATGTGATGCCTTGCTTCCATCAAGTTTAGAAATAATAAATACAGTTACAATAGCAACTACAATTCCTATTATATACATTGAATAACATGCAAACATTGCATATTTTCCAAAGAAAAGTCCTGAAAAAAGAACATATATAGGAAGCTTCGCACTACATGACATAAATGGTGTAACAAGAATAGTCTTTAATCTGTCCTTTGGATTTTCAAGTGCTCTTGATGCCATAATAGCTGGAACTGAACATCCAAAGCCAAGTAACATAGGAAGGAATGCTTTTCCTGAAAGACCAAGTCTGCTCATAATATCATCCATTACATATGCAACACGCGCCATATATCCACTGTCCTCTAAAAATGCAAGGGCAAGGAATAATATAAAGATATTAGGAAGGAATGTAAGAATTCCACCAACGCCTGAAATAACACCATCAACAATAAGTGACTGAAGCATTATATTAACATTCCATGATGCAAGAATATTGCCTACAGACTCTGAAAATACTTCAAGTCCTGTCTCAAAGAATCCCTTAAGCCAGTCACCAACAGTAAATGTAAGGAAGAAAACAAGTGCCATTATAACAAGGAATATAGGAAGACCGAGCCACTTATTAGTAAGCACTTTGTCAAGCTTGTCTGTCACTCTTTCTTTCTCACTTTTATTAACAAGTGTTTCTTCAATAACTTCTTCAATAAAGTCATATTTCTGGTTAATAATATCCTTTTCATAACTTCTATCTATAACTTCCGGAAGATTTATAGGGTGTGTTCTAAGCACTTCCTCATCTTCTGAAAGAACTTTAAGAGCATACCATCTTGTATTCTCTATTTCTGGATAAAGTTCATTTGTCTTTTTAGTTATCTCATCGATCTTATCTTCAATATAATCTTCATAAACAACAGCATAATCACCGTGATGATTATGTTTGTGTTCAGTTTTCTGCGAATGATGATGAATATACGGACTTTGTTTGACATAATCTTTATGATGCGCAACAGCATGCATAAGAATCTCAAGACCTGTCTTCTTTGCTGCAGACACCGGTATTGCAGGTATACCAAGCATTTCAGGAAGACGATGAAGATCAAGCTCCATACCACGTTCTTCTACTATATCCATCATATTAAGAGCAAGTACTACTGGCTTTCCAAGCTCTATAAGCTGTAATGTAAGATAAAGGTTTCTCTCAAGACTTGATGCATCTACAACGTCAACAATAACATCAACGTCATCACTCATAATGCACTCACGTGATACCTTCTCTTCCATAGTATATGAAGTAAGACTGTAAATACCAGGAAGGTCAATAAGTTTGAACTCCTGTCCTTTATATGTTGTCTTACCTTCTTTCTTCTCTACTGTAACTCCAGGCCAGTTTGCAACTTTAAGATTAGCCCCTGTATAAGCGTTAAATAAAGTTGTCTTACCACAGTTTGGGTTACCGATAAAACCTACTTTAATTATGTTATCACTCATTAATCGATTGCCTCCACTGTAATATTTTCAGCAATTCGTCTTCCAAAAGCAAAACGTGTGCCACGAAAACGAACTGTCATTGATCCCTTTTTATCATTATTAATAACCTGAATATGGGAATCTTCTGTAAGTCCTAAAACTTCAAGTCTTCTTTCAATGTCCTTTTGAATATTAATTCCAAGAACTTTGTAAGTCTGACCACTTTTTCCTTCTTTTAAATTCATAAAACTATCTCCATCTAAAACATTAAAATTTTATGCAAAAATACCTCAACATAAAATTATAATAGCTTTTATTCTTGCTGTCAATCAAATCGTAGCATCGTATATGTATCGTATATATATTGATTATATTGACATTTTTCCTGCTTAGATTTACTGTATAGGTATAATTTTTACAAGGAGGATTCACATGAATTTTTATTATCTTGCACTTTATTTCTTTGTCTACGGTTTCCTTGGCTGGTGCACAGAAGTTGCCTTTGCTGCCGTAAAAGAACAAAGATTTGTAAACCGTGGTTTTCTAAACGGTCCTATATGCCCTATTTACGGCGTAGGAGTTTCTGCAGTGGTTCTTCTTCTAGGTCCATATACAAATAATCTATTATTGTTATATGTCGCTTCAGTTATAATAGTAACTGTTATAGAGGGCTTAACCGGATGGATAATGGATGTACTATTCCACAGCAAATGGTGGGACTACTCAGATATGAAATTTAATATTGGTGGATATGTATGCCTTACATTTTCACTTGTCTGGGGTGTTGCATGTGTAGCAATAATGAAATTCATACATCCTCTTATACACAAAATGCTTTCATTTATACCACATACACTTGGTATAGTTATAATAGTAATATTGGCAGCGGCACTTATTGCCGACTTAAGCGTAACTGTTTCAGCTATTCTTAAATTTAATAAACATCTTGAACATATGGAAAAAATTGCAAAAGAGCTTCACGAAATATCAGATCAGATTGGAGACGATATATCAGAAAAAGTTTTTGCTGCCCTTGAAAAAGGAAACAACAATGCTCTTGAGTTTAGAGAATTTAAAATGGAAAAAGAAGAAGAACTTAATTACCGCATAGCAGACCTTAAAGAGCGCTACAACAACATCGTAGAAAAGATTCCTTACAATACATTCCGTCTTGAGAAAGCTTTCCCTAAGATGAAATCAAGAATCCACGAAAACCAGTTCAATTCATTTAGAAGACTTAAAACCGAATTAAGAGCCGAACGTAAAAAACTTAAGGCACTTAGAAAAGAAGTCAAAAAGAACTTTAAAAAATAATTAGTATATGTAAAACAAAAACAGATGCCGTATCTAATGGTAACAACCAAAAAAGATATGAGCATCTGTTTTACTTTTAAATTACATCTGTTTACGAACAATTGTATATTCATCTCCAAATCTATAATACGGACATTCCTTAAAATCTCCGTTTATAAATCTGTACATCTCATCTTCGTCAAGATTCTCTGTACATACATAGCATTCGTAGTCTTCATCATATTCATAATTCATACATGTTTCGCAATTACTTTTCATTAATAAAAACCTCATTTCACCTTATAAGAGCATCAGGAAATTTCCCTGATGCTCTCTATAATAACACATATTATTTAATTTTTCGATGTCCTGTATAATACATTTCAATTGGATCAATTGGATCGATTGGATTTTCAAGTTTACTCTTATTATTTCGGCCATGTCTTTTAATAAGCTCACCGCTCTTATTGTAAACCCAGAATGAATATACAAGAACCTTATTAATCTTACCAATTCTATCCTTAGTTGTCTTGTCGTAGAAAACTCCACCGACTTCAAACTTGTTCTTCTTATGAATAAGTTCAATAAGTTCCGTCTCACAAGTTACATCTTCAGGAAGAATTGTATAAGCACGTCCTACACATCCAGGTCTGTGCGAATCACTTCCACCTGTTGTTACCTTGCCATATTTCATAGCAAGTTTCATAGCGCCTTCATTAGATTCCTTTGATTCGCAGCAATTATATGCTTCAACAAAGTCAAACCTCTTCATAATCTCAGGATTAGTATAATACTTCTTAGTATTCGCAAAGCTCATATACTTCTCACCACATGGATGAGCAGGTCCAAGTACTCCACCATTTCTATGCACAAAATCAATAAGCATAGATACAGGCATTCCTCTCATCTCCATAAGCTTCATCTTAACGCCTTCTGGAAGGATTACAAGAATATGTCCTGCGTCCCTTGTATCATACTCTATTCCCTTTAAAACAACGAAATCTGTATGAACTTTACCTTTCATATTATTCTTCCAGTAACGGTATCCATTATATGTATTATGGTCTGTAATTACCATTCCCTGGAATCCTTCTTTTTTAAGAATGCTTATATATTCATCAAGACTAACCTTACTGTCAATAGAACCTTCTTTGACATGACAGTGCATATCTATCTTCATAAACAAGTCCTCCTTATATCAAGCTATATGTATATTATACACTGCAAACATTCTATATACAACAAAACCAACCCTATAATTAGTGAAAATATTATAAATTTGCGCCCAATTATCTATCGATTTTTAATTTTTTTCAAATATAAATTTGACTTATACTTAATTAAATTGTAAAATAAATTTATTGTTTTAATTTGGTAAAGGAGATTTTATATGGAGAACTTAAAAATTCCTGAAGGCTACTACTCTCCTCTTAACATTAGAGAGACAGAAGTTGCCATCAAAGAAATAAAAGACCATCTTGAACGTACTCTTGCAAAGTCACTTCATTTAACTCGAGTTTCTGCTCCACTTTTTGTTACACCTGATTCAGGTCTTAATGATAACTTAAATGGTGTAGAGCGCCCTGTATCATTCGGTATTAAAGAACTCGATGATAAAGAAGCAGAGATTGTTCACTCACTTGCAAAATGGAAAAGATACGCTCTTAAGCACTACGACTTCCATTCAGGAGAAGGCTTATACACAGATATGAGTGCTATTAGAAGAGATGAAGATACAGATAATATCCACTCACTTTACGTTGACCAGTGGGACTGGGAGAAGATCATCTCTAAAGAAGAAAGAAACATGGAGACACTTGAGTACACAGTTCGCAAAGTATTCAGTGCTTTAAAAGAAACAGAGTCTTTCATCTGCAGAAGATATAATTATATAGAAGAATTACTTCCAGATGATATTTTCTTTATAACATCACAGGAACTTGAAGACATGTTCCCTGACAACACTCCAAAGGAGCGAGAATACAGAATTGCTAAAGCAAAAGGCGCCGTATTTATTTCTCAGATTGGTAAAACACTTGCATCTGGAGAGAAACATGACGGACGTGCTCCTGACTATGATGACTGGGAATTAAATGGAGATATTCTCGTTTACTATCCTGTACTTGATATAGCACTTGAGCTTTCATCAATGGGTATTCGTGTTGATGAAGATGCACTTGCAAAACAGCTTAAAATAAGCGGATGCGAAGACCGTGCAGAGCTTCCTTTCCAGAAAGCTTTACTTAACGGAGAACTTCCATATACTGTAGGTGGTGGTATCGGACAGTCACGAATATGTATGTACTATTTAAGAAAAGCTCATATTGCAGAAGTTCAATCTTCAATATGGCCACAGGAAGTTATAGATCACGCAAAAGAAAACGGGATTCAGTTCTTATAAGAAAAACAAGAGGTAAAGGGTTTTGTCCTTTGCCTCTTTCTTTTTGTATTTTAAATAGCAATATTTATATCAAAATATAAGGATGAGCACCAATCTTCTTTACGATTAACACTCATCCTTATTTAAATATCTCATCCATTGGATTATACCTCTCTTAGTTCCTATCAGTGCACCGATAGTATAATTGGGGTTGTTCTAAAAATTTAATTTTCTGGTGGTCCGTACCTCCATTTAAATAATCCCGATTTTTAAATTTGTATTTCTGGTGGTCTATACCTTCCTTTCTTTCGTATTTATTATTGATTTTCTTTAATCCTTTTAAGTGAATTTTATTTAATCTCGACTTTCTCGTCATCGTGATTTTTCTTCACTTTTCCGTCTAGATTATTTACTTCTCAATAATACTTTTCTTCAACTTCTGAAGTTTCACTTCCTAAGAATTTTCCTTTCTTAATAAGAACTTGTACTTAATCTCTTAAGACTTTCTTATTAGATTACTTCTTCTTGTTAAGTGATCGTTCATCTGTTTTATTTGTTAACTTAATACTACAGCATGTTTTATGTTTTGTCAATATATTTTTAGATATTTCTTTATTTATTTTTATATTATCTGTCATATTGCATCTTGCCATTAAATAATCTGTTTGTTTTTCATTAATATTATATACAAAACTAGATTTTAACATTCAATTTATTATTATTGTATTTTAAAATATAATCAATTTATGATGTGAAAAACCGACAGAATCACTTCTGTCGGTCTGTTTAAATATCTATTCTATTTCGTTCAATTAGAATACAGTTGGTTTTCTAAAGATAAACTCTCCAGCACCCTTTTCTCCTGTAAATATATTATCCTGACAGATAATATTTCCACGCTGCATTACAAGATCAATAACTCCTTCAACTTCAATTCCTTCATAAGATGTGTAATCTACTGCACTGTGCATATCTGCATGTGTAAGAACTCTCTTCTTATCTGGATCAATAATAATAAGGTCAGCATCTGATCCTGGAAGAAGTACACCTTTCTTTGGATATAATCCATATATCTTAGCTGGATTAGTACAAGCTGTCTCAACAAATTTATTAAGTGAGATACGTCCCTTAGCAACACCTTCTGAATAAACAAGTGACATACGCTCTTCTACTCCTGGTGCTCCATTAGGGCATTTTGTAAAGTCATCTTTACCATTTTGTTTCTCTTTATTAAAGAAGAATGGGCAGTGGTCTGTAGCTACTGTCTGAATCTGACCGTTAGCCATACCTTCCCATAAGTAATCAATGTCAGCCTGTGTACGAAGAGGAGGTGACATTACAAATTTAAGTCCATCTTCTCTTTCATAACACTCTTCTGTAAGAGTTAAGTACTGTGTACATGTCTCAACAAAGATATTCTTCTGTCCTTCTCTTCTTGCTTCTTCAACTGCCTGTAAGCTTTCTTTACAAGAAAGGTGAACAATATATACCGGAGCATCTCCTGCTATCTTGGCAAGGTAAAGAACACGTCTTACAGCTTCTGCTTCTACAAGATTAGGACGGCTCTTTGCATGGTAAATTGGTGTTGTCTTTCCTTCTGCAATAAGTTTCTTTTTGTTAGATTCAACAAGTGTATGGTTCTCACAGTGGAATGCTGTAATACCACCAAGTTCTTTCATCTTCTTTAAAATATCAACGATTTCATTATCATCGCATTTAAGATCATATGTCATATAAACTTTAACACTTGGAACACCGTCTTCCATCATATCCTTAAGTTCATCAATAATTTCTGGTGTAATAGGATGCTGAGCTGTACCATGGAAACCATAGTCAATAACAGCCTTATCTTTTGCAAGGCCATGATATTCATTTAACTGATGATGAAGTGGGCATCCAACAGGACCAAATGCCATATGGTCAACTATAGATGTTGTACCACCACATGCAGCTGCAACTGTTCCATCATAAAAATCATCTACTGCTCTGCATGGACCTGCCTGAAGATCCATATGAGTATGAACATCAACACCACCTGGAAGAACATATTTACCAGTAGCATCAATAACATGAACTTCTTCGTTATCATTAACTCCGTCTTCAAGATTTAAACCAATCTTCTCTACCTTTCCATCTCTTACAAGAAGATCTGCTTCAAAAGTATCTTCAGCTGATACAATTTTTCCGTTTTTAACTAAAGTAAGCATTAGAATAACCTCCCTTTGAACATTTTCGAACTTACTAAAACCTATCTTTTATTATAAACTATTTCTTCTTAACACTCCAGTAATTATTGTAGAAATACATTACAACAGCCATAGAACAAATAATTATATAACCTATCCAGCTAAGTATATCTGGAATATCTCCAAATACTACAAATCCCATCATAGCTGCAAATATGATCTGTGAGTAATCATAAACAGAAATCTCTCTTGCAGGCGCATGGAAATATGCTGCTGTAATACTAAACTGTCCGCCTGCTGCACTTACTCCTGCAAGAAGAAGGAATATAAGCTGCATTCCAGTCATATGCTGGTAATTTACAACTACAAATGGTAATAAAACGATACAAGAAAAGGCTGAGAATACAAATACAACAAAAGGACCCTTCTCACCTTTTTCTCCAAGTTTTCTTACAAATGTATATGCAAGACCTGCTGCCATTCCACCAAGAAGACCTACAAGGGATGCAGGATTCTGGAAAATAGACATTGTTGGTCTTATAATAAATAAACTTCCTACAAAAGCTCCACTTACAATAAGAGCCTGAGCTGGTTTAATCTTCTCACCAAGCACAAATAAACTAAAAATAATTACAAAGAATGGTGACATCTTATTAAGCATTGATGCATCTGATAAAACAAGATGGTCTACCGCATAAAAATTACATAAAACGCCTACTGTTCCTGCAAGCGATCTTATAAATAAATATTTAATATTTTCCTTCTTACCTGAAAACCACACTTTATCTCTTTTAAGAATAATAAGTGCGAAAAATAAAGCTACTAAATTTCTAAAAAAACTTTTCTGGAATGATGGTAAGTCTCCAGAAAGTCTTACAAACATATTCATAAGTGCAAAGCAAAATGCACTTATAATAATATATAAAATTCCAAGCTGTTTTTTCTTTTCTTTTTTATCTCCCACGATTTCACTCCCTATTTTCTAAATAATAATCAGCAATAATCCTTGTATTATCCAAGTACTTCTCATTGCTCTTGTCGTAAACTGCACAGACCTTAAATCCAGCCTCTTTTGCAGTCTTTACACAAAAATAACTATCTTCAAAAACTAATATATCTTCAGGACTTTCTTTCAACAATCCTGCAGCCTTTAAATAAATATCAGGTTTTGTCTTATCTGTTTCAAGCTCATTACATGTAAGAATGTATTTAAACTCGCTCTCTAACCCATGAAGTCTTAAGGCCGAAATAACATTTACTCGTTCATTTGAAGTTGCTATTATCATTGGAATGTTTCTTTCTTTTAAATAACCAAAACACTCCATAAATTCTTTTTTAAGTTTTACCTCTTCTTTATAAAACCTCATTAATAAACTGTTATACCCATCTATTATCTCATCCACACTTTTATTAACATGTAGATTATCAATAATCCATTTCGCACTCATAGATGTTGTCATAATTTCAAATATATCTTTAATATAAGGTGGTGGAATAATACCAATACTTAAAAGATATTTATCTGCAAGATCATCCCATACATACATTGAATCTAATATAGTTCCATCAAGATCAAATATTGCACCTTTTATCATCTATTACACCTTACCTTACAAATATATTTAAACTAAAAAGCGGACAAACCACATCAGGCTTATCCGCATACCTATTCTTATATTGTGTGGATTATACCTGAATTAATTCAGGAATGTTTCAATAATAATCGCTTCTGCTTCTTCTTCAGATAATCCAAAAGTCTGAAGCTTTACAAGCTGTTCATTGTTGATTCTTCCTATGGCTGCCTCATGTACTATCTGAGCATCAACATGTTTTGCATTAATTTCAGGAATAGAACTAATTTCAGCCTCATCCATAATAATAGAGTCACATTGTACATGTGCATGACAAGGACATGATCCAACTGCTATTGGATGGAATACCTGTTTAGATGTTCCTTTGGCAACTGATCTTGAAATAATACGAGCCGAACTATTCTCACCATTAAGCTTAACTGTCATATCTGATAAAACATTCTGATCATCATGTGTCATAAGTTTTTCCATAACATTAAGTTTAGCACCTTCTTGAAGTTCAATATTAGTCTCTCTCTTAGTTGAGTCAACACCTTTAATCTGCGCTGTATCAAGAGTCATTGATGAATTCTCTCCAACAAAAATATTAGTTACAGGATTTAATATCTTTCCACCTGTACCTGTTCCTGCACCATAATGATTCTCTACGTATTTAACTTTGCAGTTCTTACCAATATGAAAACTATGGATACCGTCATGCTGTGTATCTCCGCATCCATTATTATGAATACCACATCCGGCAATAATAGTAACATCTGCTCCATCAGCTATGTAAAAATCATTGTAAACAACATCTATTTTACCTGACTCTGAAACAATTACAGGAATATGAACTTCTTCTCCACATGTTGCACCGTTTACGAAAATATCAACTCCTGGTAAATCTTCTTTATCAACAATAGTAACATTCTTACTGTTACCACGACATGCAGCGTGACCATTAAGTCGAAGGTTATGCGCCCCTTCTTCCTTAAATCCGTAATCATCAATTACATCTAATACATCTTTTGTTTCTTCATTAAGCTTCATGAGAGTCATCCCCCTTTTGTTTAGCCCAACGGCAGTCTGGTTCCGGAGTAAATAACTCTGGCATAATTTCTGTTGTATTTCCTATGGCTTTAATCTTACCACCTGAAATAACCATAATTCTATCTGCCATAGAAATAATTCTCTCCTGATGTGATATAAGAATAAGACTTTCTTTCTTCTTCTCATGTATCATCTGGAATCTCTTAATAAGCATTGAGAAACTCCAAAGGTCAATACCAGCTTCAGGTTCATCAAAAATACAAAGTTCATGCTGTTTTGAAAGAACTGAAGCAATCTCAATACGCTTCATCTCTCCACCTGATAATGTAGCATCTACTTCCCTATCAATGTATTCCATAGCACAAAGACCAACACTGCTTAAAAGTGAGCAACATTTTTCTTCCTCTACTTCATGACCTGCAGCAAGAGAAAGAAGTCTTCTAACAGTCATACCTTTAAATCTTGGTGGCTGCTGGAATGCAAAGCCAATTCCTGCTTTGGCTCTTTCATCCACTGACATATTTGTAATATCTATTCCATTAAGAATAATTTTTCCTGAAGTTGGCTTATTAATACCCATTAAAAGTTTGGCAAGTGTAGACTTACCACCACCATTAGGTCCTGTAATAACAAGCATTTCACCATCATCAACAGTAAAACTTACATCAGAAATAATCTCTGACTTATTACCATCTTCAGATATATCATATGATAAATGTTCTACCTGTAACATTTCTAAACTAATCTCCTTTTTCTAAAACCTTCCATCTACGATTTAAAAAGGTCCTACCTATTTAAAACCCAGACACTTTATAATAACATAAATTTACTATATAGAGCAAGGAATTAAG
>SAMEA104404100__coassemble_878_pt1 | contig 30043 bp, 24 predicted proteins | sample SAMEA104404100__metabat2_high_PE_088 | metagenome-assembled genome bin SAMEA104404100 (sample SAMEA104404100) | Balaenoptera acutorostrata
CTGTTTATAATATCCACCCTGCTTCATAAGTTCTTCATGGTTTCCAGTTTCTATTATATCTCCATCTTTCATTACAAGTATAATATCCGCATCTTTTATCGTACTTAATCTATGAGCAATTACAAAACATGTTCTGTTCTTCATAAGATTCTCCATACCTTTTTGAATAAGAAGTTCTGTTCTTGTATCAACGCTTGATGTTGCTTCGTCAAGAATAAGTATCTTAGGATCTGCAAGAAATGCTCTTGCTATTGTAAGAAGCTGCTTTTGACCTTGAGATATACTTCCTGAATCTGATGATAAATATGTATCATATCCATGATCTAATGTTCTAATAAAATGATCTACATATGCCATGTCAGCAGCATGAATAACCTCTTCATCTGTAGCATCTAATCTTCCATATCTAAGATTCTCCATAACAGTGCCTGAAAAAAGCCATGCATCTTGAAGTACCATTCCAAATAGTGATCTTAAATCACTTCTTCTATAATCCTTAATATCATGACCGTCAACAAGTATACGACCTCCGTTAAGTTCATAGAATCTCATAAGAAGTTTTACTATTGTAGTCTTTCCTGCACCAGTTGGTCCTACAATGGCAACCCTTTTACCTTCTTTAATATCCATTGTAAAATTATTAATAATAATCTTATCTTCTACATATCCAAAGTTTACATCTTCAAAAGTAACCTCTCCTTTAATTAAGCTGTTACCATTTTCATCTGTAACTTTAACAGGATTTTCAACATCTTTTTCTTCCTCATCTTCTTGAAGGAATCCAAAAACTCGCTCAGCCGCTGCCGCTGTTGACTGAAGTACATTCATTATCTGTGCCATCTGTGATATTGGCTGATTAAAGTTTCTTACATACTGAATAAATGCTGTAATATCTCCTAAGTTGATAACCTTATTAATAGCAAGATATCCACCTAAAATACATACCCCTGTGTATCCTAAATTTCCAACAAACATACTTATTGGCTGCATCATTCCACTTAAAAACTGTGATTTCCATCCTGCATTATAAAGTTTATCATTTAATTCATCAAACTCTTTTAAGCTTCTTTCTTCTCCATTAAAGGCACGCACTATATTATGACAACTGTACATCTCTTCAATATGTCCATTTACATCACCTATACATGCCTGCTGTGCTGTAAAATATTTTTGTGAATGCTTTACAACTTTAGACATCATAAACATAGAAAGTGGTACAACTATTAAAGCCATAAGTGTCATCTGCCAGCTTATTGAAATCATCATTATAAGAAATCCAAAGAACTGAACTACTGATGTTATCATCTGAGCAAGTGACTGAGAAAGTGTCTGCTGTATAGTATCTATATCATTTGAAAATCTTGATAATACTTCACCATGAGTTTGTTTATCAAAATATGAGAATGGAAGTCTGTTTAACTTATCTCCCATTGATTTTCTTAAATTATATGAAACCTTTTGAGATATACCTGCCATAAGATATCCCTGTGCAAGGTTACTTAGTAATGATATTCCATATAGTCCAAGAAGGAATAGAAGAATTTCTCCTATACGTTCAAAGTTAATTGATCCTGTTCCTTGAATCTTAGCCATAAAGCCATTACCAAGTTCTGTAATGGCTTTACCTGAAATCTTAGGTCCTGCTACCATAAATACAGTTGATAAGATTGCAAATAAGAATGATATAATCATTGCTGGAAAATACGGTTTCATATAAGAGATAAGTTCTCTCATTGTACCTTTAAAATTCTTTGCCTTCTCGACTTTTCCGCCTCTTCCATGACCATGTCCGTGGCCATGTCCAAATGGTCCTCCAAAAGAAGGTTTATTATGTTTACTCATTTTCAAGTTCCTCCTTTGAAAGCTGACTATATGCGATTTCTTTATATACATCACATGTTTTTAAAAGTTCCTTATGTGTTCCAATTCCAGCTATTTTACCTTCATCAAGAACAACAATCTTATCTGCATGAAGAATTGATGCTATTCTTTGTGCTACAAGAAGCACTGTACTTCCTGTTTCTTTACACAAAATTCCAAGTTCTTTTCTAAGATTTGCATCTGTCTTAAAATCAAGTGCAGAAAATGTATCATCAAATATAAATATTTCAGGTCTTTTAACAAGTGCTCTTGCTATTGAAAGACGCTGTCTTTGTCCTCCAGATACATTTACACCCATCTGTGTTATAGGGCTTTCAAACTTATCTTCTTTTTCTTCTATAAATTCAAGAGCCTGTGCAATTCTTGCTGCTTCTTTTATATCATCAGCAGTTGCATTTTCATCTGCATATTTAAGGTTAGATTCAATAGTTCCTGAGAATAATATTCCTTTTTGTGGTACATATCCAATTTTGTCACGAAGTTTATGCTGACTTACATCTTTAACATTAACTCCATCAACTAGAATCTCTCCTTTTGTAGCATCATAAAAACGTGGAACAAGATTTATAAGTGTTGATTTACCACTTCCTGTACTACCAATAAATGCTGTTGTCTTTCCTGGTTCTGCAGTAAAACTTATATTTTCAAGCACGTTATCTCCAGCATCTGGATATTTAAATGATACATCTTTAAATTCGATTAAACCTTTTTTATTGTCGTCAAATTCTTTTTCATTCTTAGGATCTTCAATAGAAGGATTAGTTGCAAGTACTTCTGCAACTCGGCCTGCTGCAACACTTGCTCGTGGAAGCATAATTGATACCATAGTAATCATCATAAATGCCATAATAATCTGCATTGCATATTGCATAAAGGCCATCATATCTCCGATTTGGATTACTCCATTATCAATCTCATGACTACCTACCCATACAATAAGAATAGTTGCTGCGTTCATAACAAACATAACTATTGGCATCATAGCTGACATCATTCTTGATGTAAAAAGATTTGTCTTCATTATCTTTGTATTAGCATCATCAAATTTCTTTTCTGCTCTGTCTTCATTATTAAATGCACGAATTACAGGCATACCATCAAGCATTTCACGTACAACACCGTTTAAGTTATCCATAAGTTTTTGTAAAATTTTAAACTTAGGCATAACTGTAATAAAAGCTACTGCCATCACACATAATATAACTCCTATTACAAGAGCTATTATCCATGTCATATCTGCATTTGAATCTATAACTTTAAGTATCGCTCCAATACCAATAATAGGCGCATAAATAATAATACGAAGGAACATTACTATTACAAGCTGTGTCTGCTGTATATCATTTATATTTCTTGTAATAAGTGTATTTGTAGAAAACTTGTTAAATTCTCCATTTGAAAATGATGTAACTTTATGAAATACATCTCTTCTTAAATCACGTCCAAATCCCGCTGCAACTCTTGATGCTAAGAATCCAACTAAAAGAGCTGAAATAGCAGATGCAAGTGCTACAAGAAGCATGTATAATCCTTTTGTAAATAAATAACTGTACTGAATCTTCTCAACATTCATTCCAATATCTTTATAATTGTCATATACATATCTTGCATTTATTGTATCAGTTGTACTTTTTCCTGCTGCTTCTGTCATTTTGACAGCCTCATCTTTTATCTCTAAAAGGTTTTCTTTAGGCATATACATAAGTGCTTCAAAAGCTTCTTCACCTTTAGAATTAGTTATGCCCATAACTACAGTTTCCGCTATATATGTGGCTTCCTTTATTTCTTCTCTTTCTTCGTTATCCACTTTATTTAGAACATAAATATTCTCATCTTTTAATGCAGGATATTCCTTAAGTTCCTTATCTGTAGCATTATTAGTTTCTATAAGCTTATAGTTATTATCAAAAACTTCTATCTGACTTTCGTCCATAAAAAGCTTAAGCTTATCTACTTCGCTTTCACTAACAGCCTCAAAAACCCCATCTTTAATACCATTACTGTTAATACCAACATTAACAATATCTGACATATAATCTGGCATTTTAAGTTCACACATCGCCTGTGTGAAAAGAAGTACTACAACCATTAACATAGAACTTATATATGGCTTTATGTATTTCCTTAATTTCACCATTATTGCTGCCTCCCTTTAATTTTCTCGTCAAGTACTTATGATATTCCATCTTATATAAATTTACAATATTTCATTTGCAACTTTAAAATAGTTTCACTATTTGTTCACAAGTAAACTAATTCCACAATGTAAAAAAACCGCTTAAAACTTATCTTAAACGGTTCTTTTACTATATTATTTAAATGGTATGAATTTGCAGTATATATCAGATTTTTGCTATATCAATAAGTGTAAGTTCATCTATATCTGTATTTTCAAGACTTGATATAAGGGCATTTGCTGTATCAAGTGATGTAAGTACATTTACACCTGTCTCAATTGCGTTTCTTCTTATTATAAAGCCATCTCTTGAGTGTTCTGCTCCCTGCTCTGGTGTATCTATTACAAGATCTATTGTATGGCTAAGTATAAGATCTAAAAGGTTTGGTGAGCTCTGCTCAATCTTTCTTACTGGTTTTGCTTTTACTCCGCCTTCTTTAAGTGCTTCAGCAGTACTTTTTGTGGCATATATTGTGTAACCTATTTTTTCAAATCTTCTACCAATTTCTACTGCGTCTTTCTTATCTTCATCTCTTACAGTAATTACCATATTTTTATTTCTTGGAAGTTTAACGCCTGCTCCTAAGAATGCTTTATAAAGAGCTTCATCAAATGTCTTAGCAATACCTAAGCACTCTCCTGTTGATTTCATTTCTGGTCCAAGGCTTATATCAGCGCCTCTGATTTTTTCGAAAGAGAATACTGGCATCTTAACTGCGAAGTACTCTGCTTCTTTTTGAAGTCCTGGTGTATATCCAAGCTCTTTAATTGTGCTTCCTGTCATAACCTTTGTAGCAAGTGGAACAATTGGGATTCCTGTTACCTTACTAATATATGGTACTGTACGGCTGCTTCGAGGGTTTACTTCGATTACATATACATCATCCTCGCCGCATACAATGAACTGAATATTTATAAGTCCTACTACATGAAGCGCTCTTGCAAGTCTTCTTGTGTATTCAGCAATCTTTTCTTTTGCTTTATTTGAAAGACTCTGTGCTGGATATACTGAAATACTGTCTCCTGAGTGAATTCCGGCCCTTTCAATATGCTCCATAATTCCAGGAATAAGTACGTCTTCTCCATCGCATACTGCATCTACTTCGATTTCTTTACCGCTTAAGTATTTATCTACAAGGATTGGATGTTCCTGTGCAATTCTATTAATAATTCCTATAAACTCATCTACGTCATGATCGTTTATGGCAATCTGCATTCCCTGTCCGCCAAGTACATATGAAGGTCTTACAAGTACTGGATATCCAAGTCTGTTTGCAACCTGTTTAGCTTCTTTTGCTGTATAAACTGTACCACCTGATGGTCTTGGAATTTCGCATTCTTCAAGTATTTCATCAAAGAGCTCTCTATCTTCTGCTTTATCTACATTTTCAGCAGATGTTCCAAGAATAGGTACTCCCATCTTCATAAGACTCTCTGTAAGTTTGATTGCTGTCTGTCCACCAAACTGTACTACTGCTCCGTCTGGCTTTTCAATATCTACAATGCTCTTTACATCTTCTGGTGTAAGTGGTTCAAAGTAGAGTTTATCAGCGATATCAAAGTCTGTACTTACTGTTTCAGGGTTGTTATTTATAATTATTGTTTCAAATCCGTCTTTGGCAAATGCCCATGTACAGTGCACTGAGCAAAAGTCAAATTCAATTCCCTGTCCGATACGAATTGGGCCAGATCCAAGTACTAAGATTTTCTTTCTATTTGTTGCTACTGCTTCGTTTTCCATTCCATATACTGAGTAGTAGTATGGTGTCTCAGCTTCATACTCTGCTGCGCATGTATCAACCATTTTATAAGCTGCAACGATATTATTTTCATATCGCATACTACTTATTTCTTCTTCAGTTTTGCCTGAAAGTCTTGCAATTACATTGTCAGGGAATTCCATTTTCTTAGCTTTAAGAAGGATTTCAGGTGTAATCTCTTCTGTCTCAAGCACATGCTCCATTTTTACGATAACTTCAAATCTTTCAAGGAACCATTTGTTGATTTTTGTTATTGCGTAAATATCATCGAAACTTACGCCTCTTCTTATTGCTTCTGCAATTCTCCAGATTCTCATATCATCAACTTTTCCAAGCTGTTTTGTAAGATCTTCATCTGATAAGTCGCTGAAGTCATATGATCTTAAGCAGTCTACATGCTGTTCAAGACATCTTATTGCTTTCATAAGTCCGCCTTCAAAGCTGTCTGAGATACTCATTACTTCTCCAGTAGCTTTCATCTGTGTTGTAAGCGTTCTTTTTGCACTTATGAACTTATCAAATGGAAGTCTTGGAATCTTAACTACGCAGTAGTCAAGTGATGGCTCAAAGCTTGCATATGTCTTTCCTGTAATTGCATTTTTGATTTCATCAAGGCTGTATCCAAGAGCAATTTTTGCTGCAACTTTTGCTATTGGATATCCTGTAGCTTTTGATGCAAGTGCTGATGAGCGGCTAACTCGTGGGTTAACTTCGATTACACAATATTCATCTGTTTCTGGGTGAAGTGCATACTGTACGTTACATCCACCTGTTATTTCAAGTTCTGTGATTATATTAAGTGCAGATGTTCTAAGCATCTGTAACTGGCTGTCTTTTAATGTCTGTACCGGCGCAACTACGATACTGTCTCCTGTATGAACTCCTACAGGGTCAACATTTTCCATGTTACATACTGTTATACAGTTTCCTTTTGAGTCACGGATTACTTCGTATTCGATTTCTTTCCATCCTGAAATACATCTCTCTACAAGTACCTGTCCAACTCGTGAAAGTCTAAGTCCGTTTGAAAGAATTTCAATAAGCTGTTCTTCGTTATCAGCTATTCCGCCGCCGCTTCCGCCAAGTGTATATGCTGGACGAAGTACGATTGGATATCCAATTTTATTAGCAAAAGTTACACCGTCTTCAACATTTTCTACTACAAGTGATGGAGCACATGGCTCACCGATTTTTTCCATTGTAGCTTTAAACTCAAGTCTGTCTTCTGCTTTTTTAATTGTCTTAGATGTTGTACCAATAAGACGTACATTGTATTTATCAAGAAAACCTTCTTCAGCAAGTTCCATTGCAAGGTTAAGTCCTGCCTGTCCACCAAGTGTTGGAAGAACGCTGTCTGGTCTTTCTGCTTTAATAACCTGTTTTACAACTTCTGTTGTAAGTGGCTCTATATATACATGATCTGCTATATCTTTATCTGTCATTATTGTTGCAGGGTTTGAATTTAAAAGTACTACCTCAATTCCTTCTTCCTTAAGTGAACGACATGCCTGTGTTCCTGCATAGTCGAACTCCGCTGCCTGTCCAATAATAATAGGACCTGAACCGATTACTAATACTTTTTTAATACTGTTGTCTCTTGGCATTATTTTCTTCCTCCTGTCATTTCAATAAATCTATCGTATACAAATGATGTATCTACTGGACCAAATGTTGTTTCAGGTTGAAACTGTACTGTATATATTGGCGAATCTTTATACTCAAGACCTTCAACTGTTCCATCATTTACATTTACAAAACTTACACTGACATCTAATTTTTCAAGTGAATCTTCTTTTACAGCATATCCATAGTTTTGAACTGTTATATAAACTCTTCCTGTCTCATTAAATTTAACAGGCTGGTTAATTCCTCTGTGTCCGTATTTTAATTTATAGCTCTTAGCACCTTTTGCAAGCGCAACAAGAAGATGTCCGAGACCAACACCAAAAATAGGAATATTCATTTGTATTATTTTCTTGATTTCTTCGATAATTGAACTACAATCAGCCGGATTACCTGGGCCATCTGTAATTACCACCCCGTCCGGATTGTTTGATAGAATTGTTTCTGCACTTGAAAATGCAGGATATACAGTAACATTACAGTTACGTTTTGAAAATGCATGAATAATAGATTTTGAAACGCCAAGATCAATAACGGAAATATTTTGACCATTATTCGAAATAGAATATATATCTGAACATGTTGTTTTCTTAACAGCATCAGAAGATTTGTAATTTTTTAAGATTGGAATAATTGAATTTAGATCGTAATCTTTATTAGTTGTAATAAGACAATTCATTGTGCCCTTATCTCTTATTAATTTTGCAAGAGCTCTTGTATCAATATCTGCGATACCAGGTACATCATGAATTTTAAGGAAATCATTAAGAGTATTTTTACCATCAATAACGTAATCAGAAATATTACGAAGAATAATGCCATCTGGCCAAATCTTTTCACAAGAATTATCACCGGAAAAATAAATATGACCTGCTAACGGATATGTCATCACTAATGCCTGACCTGTAAATGACGGATCAAATAATAATCCCTCACATCCTGTCATCGATGTGTTGAAAACTGCTTCGCTTATAGTGTCTTTTGTTGAACCTATGCTCGTACCTTCGAACACGGAACCATCTTCAAGTATTAGATATGCTCTCATATGCTCACCTGTTCCCTTCGTGAATCTTTTTTAAAAATTTACTGTGGTTTATGATCATTACCTATTTTATTTTCACGAGTCATTATAAAAATAATCTCTTGAATTGTCAAGAGATTATTTCCACAATATGTTGCTTAAGCATTAATAGTCCGTCAATATAACCCTTTAAGCCTCTTCCCATAATAGTTCCTATAGCTACAGGGCGAATGTATGACACTTGTCTAAATTCCTCCCTTTTAGAAACATCTGAAATATGCACTTCAACCGTTGGAATTCCAACACTTTTTACCGCATCTGCAATAGCTATACTTGTATGAGTATAGGCTGCTGGATTGATTAAAATACCATCAAAAATTCCATAAGCTGCCTGAATCTCATCCACAATATCGCCCTCATGATTTGACTGAAAAAATTTTACTTCAATGTTCTCTTTATCTGCTTCTTTTTTAATAAGTTTTTTTAAATCCGCATATGTTTCATGCCCATAAATTCCTGGTTCTCTTATGCCAAGCATGTTTATATTTGGTCCGTTTATTACTAAAATCTTCATAACTTAAATCTCCGTATTATTATCTATTATTTCATCACTCCAGTTTTCGTACATTGCTTTTCTTTCATGATAAAGTACTTCTAAAGGTGTAGAAAGCGATAATGGTCTTCCTTCTTTTGAAAGCTTGTCTATATCTCTTTGAATCCATATAACCTTTGCATTTTGTCTTATTATATCTTTATTTTCAGGCATCTTTACAATACCTCCGCCTGTAGCAATAACACATCCGCTAAGGGCACATGTTTCCTTTAAAACAAGGGTTTCAACCTCTCTAAAATAAGCTTCTCCCTTTGTCTTAAATATTTCTGGAATAGACATATTTTCTCTTTCTTCTATCTTTGCATCTGTATCTATAAAACGTTTGTTTTCTTTTTCTGCAAGTCTTTTTCCAACAAATGATTTACCACATCCAGGCATCCCTATAAGCACTGTATTCATCATCTTATTTTCAAGTTTTTCCACTACAGATTTTATAATTTCATCGTCAAGTTTTTTATCCTGAAATGCCTCACTTGCCGGTTTGGCCTGAGCAACTAACATAGTAAGACCACCTGCTGCTTTAATGCCTTTATTTTCTGCATCAAGAACAAGTTGTGTCTTATGTGGGTTATAAATAAGATCTACTACTGCCTCACATTTAGGGAATATATTTAAGTCAACCGGACTGTTTCCATTGTCCGGATACATTCCAACAGGAGTTGTATTTATAATAATTTTGGCATCTTTATGTCTGTCTAAATTTGTATAATTGTCTTCTGACCGTCTTGATATTACAGTTACATCTTCTGCCCCTAAATCTTTTAAAACAGCAACAACAGTAACCGAAACTCCGCCGTTTCCAAGAACTATGCATTTCTTTTTAAACACATCTATTCCCTCATCTTTTAGAAGGTACCAAAAGCCATAATAGTCTGTATTATCTCCCGTTATCGTCCCATCTTTTTCTTTTATAATTACATTTACAGAGCCTATCTTTTCGGCTCTTTTGGTTAAACGGTCAAGATATTTTATTACTGTCTTTTTATATGGAATAGTAACATTAAACCCGGAATATTCTTTATTATTTATAAGTTCTTCTAACTCTTCTTCCTTTGTTTCTTTAAGTTCATACTCATAATCTCCATATAATTTATGTATAAAAGGCGAGTAACTATGTCCTAATTTCCCACCTATAAGTGCTGCTTTTATCATTTATAAATTTCCTGCTTTCTTATATTTCGCTGTAGCTTCCAAGATATCTAAACTCATTACTAAGGCTTTCAAGTTCGCTTATAAGTCTTGTAAATTCTTTGGAGTATACATTACATTCTATATCGAAATAGAACATGAAATGGAAGTCTTTATCTGGTATTGGTCTTGACTCAAGCTTTGTTATATTAACACCTAATGTATATAATCTTGATAATATACTATAAAGTGCACCTGGTTTATGTTGAAGTGTAAGCATAATACTTGTCTTATAAGCTCCTGGATATATTTCAGGCTTTTTGCTTATACATATAAATCTTGTATAGTTATTTCCATTATCCTGAACATCTTCTTCAATAACACTTAAACCATAAAGATCTCCGCATACTGATGATGCAAGCGCTGCCACGTCTTTTCTCCCTGAATCAGCAACCTTTTTAGCCGCTGCTGCCGTATTTTCACATACAGTTACTTTTACTCCCGGCATATTTTTAAGATATTCACTGCACTGCATTATTGCCTGCTCATGCGAGAAGATTTCTTTTATATCTTCTTTTTTAGTTCCTTTAAGTGCAAGAAGACTATGATCAATCTTAAACTTAATACTTTTTACAATATAAAATTTATATTCCATCATAAGGTCGTAAACTTTATTTACAGAGCCTGCTGTACTATTTTCAAGAGGTAAAACACCATATGTACATAAACCTTCATCTATGGCTTTAAATACACCGTTAAAGTTCTTCATATACATAACTTTTGGCATATCAAATATTTTATCACATGCCTGCTGTGAATATGCTCCCATAACGCCCTGACAAGCTACAAGTGGTCTTTTAGGAAGTATCTTGTCTGTACCTTCAAGTGCTTTTTCAATATCCTTTACAAGTAAGGATACTTCGCCATTACACTTTCTTTGATGGTCTTTACTCATATCCATTATAAGGTTATATAAAAGTCTTGTATATGACGCCATATCTTCTGTTGCCATATCTGTTATCTTATCAAGTTTTTCCCTCTCTCTTGTAAGATCAAGTACAGGAAGGTTGTTTTCCTTTTTATATCTTCCTATCTTCTCTGAAACTCTCATTCTCTTATCTATTAAATTTACTAACTCTTTGTCAATATCATCTATTTCTACTCTGTAATTATCAAGCTCTGCCATGATGTTAATCCCCCATCTATCTAGAAGAAAGCATAAGATCATATATTGCAACTGCGGATGCTGCTTCTATACATGGAAGTGCTCTTGGCACTATACATGGATCATGTCTTCCTACTATCTGTAATTCTTTATTTTCCTTTGTTTTATAGCTTATACTATCCTGCTTAAGTGCAATTGATGGTGTTGGCTTTACTGCCACATTAAAGGTAATATCCATTCCATTACTTATGCCACCAAGTATTCCGCCATTATTATTTGTCCTTGTTACAACTTCTCCATCTTTATATTCAAAGTTGTCATTATTTTCACTACCATACATCTTAGCGCATTCAAATCCCTGTCCAAACTCAATTCCTTTTACTGCAGGAACCGCAAAAACTGCCTGGGCAATTCTATTTTCAATACCATCAAACATTGGCTCTCCAACGCCTGCTTTAATTCCTTTTATTGTACATGAAATAACTCCGCCAACAGAATCTCCCATTTTCATAGCCTTTTCTATTTCCATAAATGGGTCTTTAGCATTTCCATGAATCTCTTTAATTTTTGATTCTATTGTTATTCCTTCTTTTTCTAAAATCTGAAGTATAATTCCACCTGCTATACAAAGAGGTGCTGTAAGCCTTCCTGAAAAATGTCCACCGCCTCTAAGGTCCTCATAACCATTATACTTAATATGTGCTGTATAGTCTGCATGTCCTGGTCTTGGACAATCTCTTAAATTATCATAATCTTTTGAATGCTGATTAGTATTTCTTATAATCGCAGTAATTGGTGCGCCACATGTAACATTATTAACTACTCCGCTTAAAAATTCAGGTATATCTCCTTCTTTTCTCTTTGTAGCATACTTACTTTTACCAGGTGCCCTTCTATCCATAAACTCCTTAAGTTTATCCATATCTATTTCTATACCCGCTTTAAGCCCGTCTATAGTAACTCCTATAGCTTCTGAATGCGACTGTCCAAATATACTGATTTTTATATTATTTCCAAATATTGAAGCCATTATTAATCCCTTTCTAAATTCCCACTAAGATCAAGCATTTCCATATGTTTATAAAAATCAGGATATGATTTATTTACTGCTTCTGATCCTTCTATCTTTACTTTATCTTCGCATATAAGTGATGCAACTGCTGCCATCATTGCAATTCTGTGGTCATTAAAAGATGTTACATTTCCACCTTTTAAAGTTCCTGTACCTTCAATTACAAGACCTTCTTCAAGTTCTTTTACTCTTCCACCAAGATTTTCTATAACTGTTCTTACAGTTTTAAGTCTGTCACTTTCTTTAATTCTAAGTCTTCCGGCATTATATATATTTGTAGTTCCTTTCGCTCCTGATGCAATAACTGAAAGGGCCGGAACCATATCTGGTATCTGAGATACATCTATATCAATTCCTTTTAATTTACCAGGCTTTACTGTTACACTTGTACCTGAAGTTGTAACACATGCTCCAAATTCATTTAAAAGTTCTACTATCTTTTTATCTCCCTGTATAGAATATGGATTTAGATTTGTAACTGTTATTCCATCTTCTATAAAAACTCCAGCCGCTAAAAAGAAGGCTGCATTTGACCAGTCACCTTCCACCTTATATACATCTGGTGAAATATATTTTTGATTACCTTTCACAAAATATCCTTTAGCTGTCTTTTTGATTTCTATACCAAATCTCATTAAAGTATCTATTGTCATCTTTATGTAATCTTCTGACTGAAGCTTCCCTGTTATAAAAATATTGCTGTCATTATTAAGAAGAGGGAGTGCAAATAAAAGACCGCTTATAAACTGGCTGGAAACATCTCCTGGTATTGTAAAGTCTCCTGGAGTAAGTTGTCCCTTTACTATAAATGGAACGAGGCCTGGCTTTGAAAGAATACAGCCATGTGCTTCCATTTCTTCATATAACGGTGACAAAGGTCTTTGCGGTAGTCTTCCTTCAGGATAAAAATGAGTTTCAACCCCAAGAGCTGCTACTACTGGAAGTAAAAATCTTAAAGTTGATCCACTTTCACCACAATAAAATTCTTTTCGTCCACATTTTAAATTTTCCAAACACCTTTTTGTAGCTTCTATATCTTTTGATGTTGTATCCATTATAACTTCGCATGGATTTTCTGATAATGCCGCACATATAAGTGCTCTGTGGGCATCTGATTTAGAAGCAATGGCTTTTACTTTTCTCATAACAACTCCTTAAGTTCCTTTGTTGTAACTCTTTTAAGTACACATTTTCCAATTCTTTCCGGTATTACAAGATCTATGTAATCACCTTTTCTTTTTTTATCAGAAAGCATTGTATCTATAAGAATTTCCTTTTCATATGGCACTGTAAGTTCAAATCCATATGTTGTTAAAATATCATCTACAGCCGTTGAAACTGATGCATCACACCAGCCTTTTTCTGCGCTTATCTTTGTTATAAGGTGCATTCCTTTTGCTACAGCATTACCATGACTTATTTCAAAGTCTGATGCTTTTTCTATTGCATGTCCAATTGTATGTCCAAAGTTAAGTAACTGTCTTACACCCTTATCAAACTCATCTTCTTCTACAAATCTCTTTTTGATTTCAACACATTTATCAACTACCGTGCTTATATTTTCTTCTGTCTTGTTTTTGTCTTTTAAATATTCAAAAAGTTCTTCGTCTTCTATTACACCATATTTAATAACTTCTGCCATTCCATCTCTGTATATATCTTTTGGAAGTGTATCAAATGTACTGCAGTCCTGAACTACAAGTACAGGCTGATGAAATGCTCCTGCAAGATTCTTGCCAGCCTTTAGATTAATTGCTGTCTTACCGCCTACTGATGAATCTACAGCTGCAAGTACTGTTGTTGGAACCTGAACCACTTCTATTCCTCGAAGATATGTTGCTGCTGCAAATCCTGTAAGATCACCTACAACTCCGCCTCCAAGAGCAACAAGAAAATCTGTTCTGGTAAGGGGGATATTAGCTAAAAAGTTTATAAGTTCTATATATGTCTCTGCACTTTTTGATTCTTCGCCGGGTTCAACTACAAATACATCTGTATCTATCCCTTCATCTTCCAGTGACTTTTTACATTTTTCCAAATAGAGCTTTTCAACATTCTTATCAGTTACTATAACTGTTCTTTTTCCCTTTACTATATTTACAACTTCTCTTCCTAGATTTTCCAGTTCCATTTATTATCCACCTCTGTTTTTCTGTCTCTGCCTTCTGCAAGTAAATTTCTTAACTCTTCTTTATCATTTTCTTCAAGAGCTTTTGAATATTTTAAAAGTTCACTGCAAAGTATATCGATTTCTTTTTTAAGATTATCTTTATTTTCCATAAAAAGGTCTGTCCACATATCAGGATCAAGATAAGCAACTCTTGTAAAGTCCCTGTAACTTCCTGCGGATACTCTTGTTCCTGAATTAAGCGCTGTACTGCTTTTTACAAATGCATTTGATACTACATGTGGCATCTGAGATGTAAATGCTATTATCTTATCATGTTCTTCTTTTGATGTACATGTAACTTTTTCGAATCCTGCACGCATTATTATATCTGTTATATATTTTATCATATTAAGGTCATTATGGTCATCAGGAACTAATACAAAAAGTGCATTATCGAAAAGGTCTTCTCGTGAATATTTAAATCCACCTTTATGATATCCTGCCATTGGATGTCCACCAGCGTATTTAAATCCATTTTCTTTTGATATTTTAAATCCTGCCTCACATACTGTTCTTTTAGTTCCACAGCAGTCAATAACAATATTTTTCTCTGTAAGTTTTTCTTTGTTATCATCCATCCACTTAACAGCATAATAAGGATTTATTGCAAGAAATATAAAGTCACATTCACTTAAGTTTTTATCTGTAATTTCTTCATCTATTGCTCCTGCCATTTTTGCAAAATCAATTACAAGTTTATCTTTATCAGCTCCAAGCACTTTAAATCCTGCTCTTTTATATGCCTTTGCAAGTGAACCTCCTATAAGTCCTAATCCCACAATTCCTATATTCATTATAAAACCTCTCTAATTCTCTTAACCTTATTCATTACTGTATCAAACTGATCTGGTGTAAGTGACTGTGCTCCATCGCATAATGCTTTTGCCGGATTGTTATGTACTTCAATCATAAGTCCATCAGCTCCTGCTGCCACCGCTGCAAGTGCCATTGGTTCTACAAGGTCTCTGTAACCTGTTGCGTGACTTGGATCTACAACTACTGGTAAATGTGTAAGTTTATGAAGTACAGGTACTGCTGATAAATCAAGTGTATTTCTTGTGCATGTTTCAAATGTTCTTATTCCTCTTTCACAAAGAATAATATTCTCATTTCCTCCTGCCATAATGTATTCAGCACTCATTAAAAATTCCTGAATAGTATTTGCAAGTCCACGTTTTAAAAGAATTGTCTTTTTAGTTTTTCCAAGTTCTTTTAAAAGTTCGAAGTTCTGCATATTTCTTGCTCCAACCTGAATTACATCCACATCATCAAACAATGGAAGGTGATTAGCATTCATAATCTCCGTAACAATTGGAAGTCCTGTTGCTTTCTTTGCTTCAAGTAAAAGCTCAATTCCTTCTGCCTTCATTCCCTGGAAAGCATATGGTGAAGTTCTAGGTTTGAATGCACCGCCACGAAGCATTGTTGCTCCTGATTCTTTAACTTTTTTAGCTACTTCTAAAATCTGCTCTTCATTTTCAACTGAGCAAGGACCAGCAATAACTGCAAAATTTCCACCGCCACATAAAGCGTCTTTTACTTTTATCACTGTATCATCTGGATGAAACTTTCTGTTCGCACTTTTGAATGGCTCTGAAATTCTTTTAACACTGTCTACAATATCAAGAAGTCCAATCATTTCCATATCAATATGTGATGTATCTCCAATAAGTCCAAGCACTGTCTGAAACTCACCTTCTGAAACATGTACCTGTAACTGCTGATCTTCAAACCAGTTAATAAGCTGTCCTATCTGTTCTTTTGTTGTTCCTTTTTTTAATACTGTAATCATAATATATTCCTCCGCTTTCTTTTTCTAAATTAAATAAAGGACCTACAGCCGGATAGCTGTAAGTCCTCGTGTTATACATAATTAAATAAATTAATATACGAAATATTTATCACAAGTAACATTTTTGTACAGCAAAACCAGCTCTTACTCTATTAGACATAAAGAAAAAGTAGTAATAAAAATATTCTGCTGCAAAAAATAAGTTTTTCATGATATTTATTCCTTTCAATTTATTATAATTTCTAATTGGACTTTAGTATATCACACCAAAAAAGTAATTTCAATATATTTATTGAATTTTCTGAAAAAGTGTAACAAAAAAGGATGTTACATGCATATAGTGCAACATCCCTTATATTTCTTATTATTATTCAAGCGTGTCAAGATATGAATCAACAGCACTGTAATCAACTTCTACACTCTGTCTTGGCTTGCTGTCTTCATATATATCATATACTGAATATCCCATCCATCCAACAAGACCACATACAACAAGTACAGCTACTAAGTTTCTAAGAACTTTCTTAAGCCTTTCCTGTTTCATTATCTTTTTTCTATTTGCCTTCTCTTCTTTGTATCTGTCTACTTTTGCCTGACTCATTTCTATCAAACTCCTTGTCTGTTTTTATAAAACGACTATGACACCACCATCATTAGCATACATAGTACTTATTCCTGCTGTATCAACAATTATAACATCTTTAAATTGATTTGTCTCTAAAAGTTGTGCTTTTACTGATTCTGCTCTCTCTTTACAGTTACAGTTTGATATTCCAAGGACTTTGTCTTTAGTATCCTTATTCTCATCTGCAATGATGTCTACCATCTTACTTACAGCCTTCTTAACTCCTCTTGCCTTACCAAGCTGATCAATTGTTCCTTCTTTAGTTGAACATAATATAGGTTTAATATTAAGCGCTGTTGCAACTAATGCTTTAATACCAGTAAGTCTTCCATTCTTCTTTAATGTATCAATATTTTCAAGTACAAAGTATGTCTTCTGAGAATCAATATACTCTTCTACTGTTGTTATAACATCTTCAAAGCTCATGCCCGCATCTTCACATTCTTTAATCTTACGAGCTATAAGTGTCTCACCTACTGAAGCTGATCTTGAATTAAATACATATATGTCTTTATCTCCATATTCTTCAAAATAAAGGTTCTTTCCAAGTTCTGCACTATTATATGATCCACTTAATTCAGCTGATAATGTAACAATATATACCCTGTCTCCTTCTTTATATGAATTCATATATTCTTCTGGCGATGGGCATGATGATTTAGGACATTCTTCACTATTTGCTACAAGTTCTAAAAATTCCTTTTGATTAAATGTCTCATCATCTTTTATATGTTTACCTGAAACCTCCATAGCAAGTGATACTGTCTGAAAGTGTCCGTCATTTTTCATATCATCTGTTAATTCTCCGCAGCTGTCTACGATAATTTTATATTCCATACATGCCTCCCGCATTAATCTATGTTATTATTTCTACTATATGTAGTATTTGATACCACGTATACTATAGCATACTTTTTAATTTAATGGAAGTATATTATTCAATTTTAATATTCCTTGCAACTCCCATTACAATTCCAATCTCTGCAAGAAGAAATACAATGGACGTTCCACCGAAACTGAAGAAAGGAAGTGTAATACCTGTAGTTGGTATTATGTTAGTTACTACTGCTACATTTAATATAACCTGTATAGAAATATGTGCTATTACACCTACAACTATAAGTGATCCATATAAATCAGGTGCATTTGATGCTATATATACCATTCTGTAAATAAGATACCCAAACAGCGCAAGAATAAGTATTACTCCAAATATTCCAAGTTCCTCGCAAATAATAGAAAGAATCATATCATTTTGCACCTCAGGAATAACTCCTAGTTTCTGAGTACTATTTCCAAGTCCTTTACCCCAAAAGCCGCCTGAACCAATAGCATAAAGTCCCTGAAGAACCTGGTAACCTCCTTCAGCACTATACTTTTCCTGATCAAGCCATGTAAGAATTCTTACAAGTCTAAATCCACCTTCACCATTAGCTGCACTTAAAGCCATTACAACTGCTATACCACCTAATATACCAGCCAGAGCTATACAAAATAAAAATGGTTTCCAGTCAGAGCGTGCAACAAAAAGCATAAAAAAAGGAATACCAATTACAATTATGGCAGTACTTAAGTTATCTGTAAAAAATCTTACGCAAAATCCTGTAAACAATGCAACAATCATTATATAGATAAATGCTTCTATCTTGTTTACCTTCCTTACAATCTCACATATAAGATAAGCTGTAAAAACTATAATTGCTATCTTCGCTGCTTCCGAAGGCTGTATTGTCTTTCCAGTTCCTGGAATCTTAAGCCATCTTCTCGCCCCGTATCTTGTATCTCCAAGAGGTGTTCTTACCAAGAACATAAGGAATATTGAAAATATAAATATAACTTTAGAATATATACCAAACTGATGGTAATCTATCTTAGATACAAATATCATGCCAGCTATGCCAACTATTGTCATCTTAATCTGACTTCCGAAATAAAACATGTCAGTGTCAAACTTTTGAACACCACTGTATGCACTGGCGCTATAAAGCATTATAAGTCCAAAACTTATAAGAAAAAATACAGCTAATATAAATTGATAATCTATATACTTTGGTTTACCTGCAAAAAATCTATACTTAGGTTTTCGTTTTCTATTTTCCATTTAACGTTCCCCTTATTCCACTAAAAAGTGTTGTATTCACTCTTATATATTATATAAAAATGGGGATAAAATGTAAAGTCTATTGAAAATAAGAAAAGAACAAAGAGAGCATGCATCTTTGTTCTTTTCTATAAAAAAGTAGTATATTATTCTTTTTCGTTTTCCATTTCCATAAGTTTAACTATATACTCTTCTGATTCGTATTTATCTCCGCTAAGTGGTTTTTCTACTGTAACTTTAACTTCTTCACCTACAGCATAATACTTAAGCTGTTCTTTTAACTCTGTCATATTAGTTACTGTAGATCCATCAATTTTTGTTATAATATCGCCTTTTTCAATTCCAGCTTTATCTGCCGCACCATTTTTAACTACATCTTTTACATAAACACCTATCGGCATTTCAAAGCTTTCAGCATAATCTGATATAACATCAAATCCAGTTATTCCAAGAAATCCTCTGTCTTTTTCTGCAATTTTAATTTTAGTTTTCTGGTTCATAAGATCCATTATAATATCTGAAACATCACTTATTGGTATTGCATATCCAACACCTTCAACAGAATTTCCAACAAGCTTTGAAGAATTAATTCCGATTACTTCTCCTCTTGAATTTACAAGTGCTCCACCACTGTTTCCATGATTGATTGCAGCATCAGTCTGAATAAGTTTAACATCTTCTTGTCCCGGCTTAACTTCTCCATTAGCCTGATTAAGTGAACGATCTTTTGCGCTAATTACACCAGTTGTTACAGTCTGACCATATCCAAGTGCATTTCCAATAGCTATTGCTGTTTCACCAACTTTAATTGCATCTGAATCTCCAAGTGCTGCAACTGCAATTGCCTGCTTTGTATCATCTTCCATATCTTTTAACTGAACAGCAATAACAGCCACGTCATGTGTTGCGTCTGTTCCTTTTATATCAGCTGAAACACTTTTGTTATCTGCAAATGTTACTGTAAGTTCTTCGCTTCCTGCAACTACATGGTTATTAGTTACAACAAGAAGTTCATCATCACTTTGCGCAATTATTATTCCAGTTCCTGCACTTTCTTGTTTCTGTTCGATTACTCCCCCAAAGAAGAAATCCTGAACCTGCTGAATACTTAAGTTTGTAATAGAAACTACTGATGGCATTACTTTTTCAACTATAGCTGACACATCAGTTGCTGTATTCTCACCGTTGTATGAAATATTATTTACTTTTGGAATATTATTAATTTCCGCTTTATCTTTATTTACATTTCCTGTTATCTTATTTCCGAAATAAGTTGTTGCTGTAAAAACTGCTCCTGATACTGTTCCAAATAAAACAGCTGCCGCTACAATAATTGCAGTTTTTTTCATAAATCCTTTTTTCTTGTTAGACTTTTTAGCTTCCTTAATTTCTGGGTTAGGATTTTCCTCTCCTACAGGTTTTTCTTCCTGATCATAATAATTATATTTATTCTCCATAGCTATCGCTCCTTTGTTTTTGTATAATAAAATAGTAATTAAAATTTGTGATGTATTTGTGTTTATTATACTAAAAAAATTTGAAAAAGGTACATTCCCAACCTGAGAATGTACCTTTAATTTTCCCTATTAGAGTTCTATAAAATCTATTGAGAAATCGTCATCATCGCCCTTAACTTTCTTTGATGCTTTTTTCTTCTCCGGTTTAGCTTTTTTAGATTTTGTCTTTGGTTCATCATCAAATGCTATTGCAAAGTCATCATCAAATTCATCATCAAATTCTGAATCAAAGCTTTCATCAAAATCTAATTCACCATCATCATAGTCATCAAAGTTTACATCATATACATCATTTTCATCATAATCATTTACATCATCTTCTATTTCATCATCAAAATCAACGTCATCTGCATATCCTGCCGAATTAAGTTGCTTTCCACGTTTATTTAATTTGACAGCCAAAACAATGATTATAATAATAAAGATAACAATTAATGCAGCTGCTGCAATAAGAATAAGTAAAACATTTTCCTCTAATGTATTCATAATAGATGATTTTTCTTCTACAGCTTCTTCCTTAACAATAAAATCTGCTACATTTGCTCTCTGATATGTCTGTTCCGCTGAATCATATACATAATATCCTTTTGTTCCTTCTGAACTAAAAGCATATACATAGTAAAAGTCCTGATTATCTATATTATTCCAAATTGCAAACTTCTTATCATTAAGAGTCATTGTAGTCGGTTTAATATTTTCTGGCATTTTATCATCTTCTGGATAATCCATAATAAAAATGCTTAAATTTTTGTTTACTGGAATTCTCTCAGCAAGACGTAATGTGCCTGATGTTGTATCATCAAAAAGATAAACTCTGTCGCCATTTTCATTTATTCCTAAATAAATCTGCTGTCCTGAAATTTCATTTACAATTACGCTTACTAACTGTCCATTGTATTCAGATTCTGATTTTTCAAATCCTTCTGGAACTTCTTCGTCTGAAAAATCACTTACAATATAAAACACCTGATCTTTATATTCAACTTCAAGATCTGAAACTGTATCTTCTGTTACTGTATCTTCATCATCTGTTTCAATTGGTGTTCCACCTTCTATTTTAATTGCAGATGAACCTGTTGTAAAAGTTAATTCTTCCCCTGATTCAATCTTGGCATCGTAGCTATCTACTGTAAGATTTGTATCTCCATTTTTAAGAGCTGTGAAAGTTAAAATATGAAGTGTATCTGGAACATTACCACCATCATATGTCACTGTAATAATTCCGTTAGAAGCTGTTGCATTAGAACCTTCCTCAAATCGCATCATCTTAGGATCATATTTAACTTTAACTTCATAAGCTCCAAGATTATTACCTTCTGTTATAACTCGTAAGTTAATGTCTATTTTCTGACCCGCTTCGCATGTTGGATCTGAAAACTGTACTTTACCTTCTGCTGCATAAGCTGTGAATGGAACAAATGCTGTCATCATACCTAATGCAATCATTAGAGCACAAAGCTTTTTCATAAATTTTTTCATTATACTGACCTCTCCTTTTATCTGTATTACTATTCACCAAGTCCGTCTTCAATAATACCGATCATACCTGCAAGAGCAAGTTCTTCGTCATTACCTTCACATACGATATTGATTTCATCACCACTTTTGATACATGCTCCAAGTATGCTTAAAACACTTTTTGCATTTGCAGTAATGTCCTCGTAATCTGTTTTCTTCTCCACACTTATCTTACTTGAATACTGCATTGCTGTCTTACAAAACAGACCTGCAGGTCTTAAATGAAGACCTGTAGGATTTTTTATTTTGATTTTCTGGCTTACCATTGATTGTAATCTCTCCTGATATTTGTTTTTCTTACCTTAATGATTATTTTTCTTTTCGGTCAATGTAACTTTAACATATGGCTTTTCAACTAATTTTACCCCTTTAGAGCCTGAAAGTTCCACATCTACCGGCACCTCGAATTTACCAGGAAGGATATTATCTTTCAGATCTATAGAAACAGCTTCGCTTAAATTGATTTTGTCTAGTACCTCCTGTGGACCTTCAAGTAAAAGTTTAACTTCTACTTCATCTTCAAAAGATACTTTTAACTTATCAGATAAGTTTTCAATTTTAATTGATTCTACCTGGTATTCAATTGTTCTTGTTCCTGCCTTTTCTATAACTAATGTTATAACTACCGTATTAGCTTTAGGATCTACAAGTGTTATCCCTTTTGGAAGATATTCGCTTATATCTATTGTTGTCTCAAGCTTTCCTTCTGCCATATTATGGTTTAAATGATCAGATGGAATTAATATTTCGTTAAATGTATCAAGGTCTTCCTTACGTCCACAAACCTGTATTGTAGACGGTTCACATGTAACCTTATATACCGAATTATCTTCTTCCTCATTATCATTATCTTCGAATTTTACCTTAACCGGAACATTCTTAATATTAAGAACTTTAATACTCACTGTTATTCCTTCATCTCCTATGTTATCCGTTAAGAGACTTCGATTAATAAGATTTCCATCAGAATCGTAGAATAAAAGTTCAGCCGGACGAGTCTCATCTTTTGATATACCTGAAACATCTACCTTGGCAACAACTGTTTCTATGCTTGATACAAGTGATTCAGAGCCTTTAACTTCAACCTTTTCCGGATTAATGCTAATTTCATTATGTGAAACAACATATCCATCTCTTGGTGTCCCTGTCATAGAAACTGTAATCGGAAATACCTTCTTTGTTCTTTCCTCAATCTTAACTTTAAGATTAGCAGGTGTAACTTCTGCAGTATATTCTCCCGAAAATCCTGGAATAGAAACTGATATAGGAACTAATGATTCTAACTGCATATCACTCATATCTGCAACAGCAACAATTTTATCTGATGTAAGCTTAGCCATATCAGATCTCTTTGCTTTTACAATAACACTAACAGTCTGTGTATCATCTATAACTTTATAAGTCTTACCTCTATTTGTAACTATTTCAGTATTCTCAATTGTCACTGGAATATTTCTAAATGTTGTAATCTTTACAGGATTATCTACATTTACAACTATCATCCATAGAACAATCGCAAATACAAGGGCCATTATCTTAAGACCTATGTTTTCCATATACTTTTTCTTATTCATCTTCGCTTGATCCTTTCTGTACAGTATTTTTCTTTTTATCAGAAAGTCTGTACTGAATATGACGAAGTTTTTCAGTCAACTCTTCTGGAGTTACTCCTCTTTCAAGTTTACCTCCCATTGCTATGGAAACTTTTCCTGTCTCTTCTGAAACAGCTATAACAAGAGCGTCACTTACTTCGCTCATTCCAAGTGCAGCTCTGTGTCTTGTTCCAAGTTCTTTACTTATCTGCATGTTGTCTGATAAAGGAAGATAACATGTCGCTGAAGTAATTCTGTCTCCACGCACAATTACCGCTCCATCATGAAGCGGTGTGTTATGTTCAAAAATATTAAGAATGACCTGTGGTGAAACAATACAGTCAAGCATAATACCTGTATTCTCGTATTCGGTAAGTTTAATAGCCTGTTCTACAACAATAAGAGCTCCTGTACACACACGTCCCATATCAAAACATGCTTTTACAATTCCATCTACAGTATCATCTGAGAATCTGATATTTTCTTTATTTCTATCAAAAAAGGAAATATTTCTTAAAATATTCTTCTCACCTAGTTTCTCAAGCGCCCTTCTAAGTTCGGGTTGAAAAACTACAATTGATGCTATTGCAAGTACATTAATAGACTTTCTTGCAAGGAAAAGTATTGTATGCATTCGGAAAATATATGCAATAAGAATAAATCCACCAAGCACTATCATACCTTTTAAAAGCATCCATGCTTTAGTATTCTTTATCCATAACATAATCTCATATACAATTATTGCAACAATTATTATCTCTATAATATCTGTAAGGTGCACATCAGGAAGGTATTTACCGCCAACTTGATTATCAAAAAACATTCTAAACCATTGTTCCATTGTGCCACCTCCATTTCTTATAATTTTTCATCAACATTGTTTAAACCTAATTCTTTTGTAAGACACTTTGTAGCAAACATGTCTTCTTCCGGCTTCTCTTCAACAACCGGTTTCTCTTCTTCTACTTCTTTTCTTTCATTAATGTGTTTTACCATCTTCTCTGGTGCTGAAACACAAATCTTTGGCACAGCCTTTACATAGTAATAATACTCATCATCTTCAAACTGTACATACTCTGTTTTTGTATAGTCCATCGAGAAAAATAATATTTCAAAAATAAATCCTGTAATAACTGCTGCGCATCCACTTAAAAACATTTCTATATATGATAAATGAAGTGTAAATACCATATTACCAATAGTTCCAATTACTATAGCTATAACTGCTCCTGCAACTGTTGCAATCTCCCAGCATCTGTCTATTGATTTGTTACGAATTGTATAAACTACAAATAATGAGATACACATTACAACTATCATTAGCCACATCTCTTTATTTGAAATGATTTGTTTTATAAAAGTAACAATTCCATCTGAAAAAAGTAATGCATCATCCCCTGAATACATTGTTGCTGAAACTTTAATCTGATTAAGCATATAATATATAATTGTTCCAAATGCTGCTGGTAATGCACATAGTGGTTTTCCTTTAAGGCCATATGCAACAGGAATCACAAATGGAATCTTTAATGCAAATGCAACTGGTGTAAGGAGAACTATCCAGCTCTTTGATGGAGTAAATCTAAAATAGAGTATATACATAAGTAAAAAAACAATTGCTGTAACCACTGTAAGTGGAAGTGACAATGTATAAACATGTATAAGTACAACTATTGAAGCTGCCACCACAATAAATGTAAGAGGCATTATGGCTGAAACAAGTGACAGTACCATTGTAACAAGAACTGATGAAAGTTTCTCCATAAAACCAATATTATGATTTATAAGGCCAAATACAAATAATGCAAGTACAAAACGGAGAGCCATATTAATGTACTTTGTATATCTGGCATAATATTTTTGTAATAATTCTTTCCATTCTAACAACGTACTCATAACTTTTTCTTCTCCTTTACATACATTCTCTGTAAATGTACTATCTGTTTATAATACCTTTTAATACGCTTCCTTGAATCAGCATACTTCTTCTTGTAAAACTTATGTGCCCAAATACAATAAGAAACTAGTATGACTATGTATATAGCAACTACTACAACAAAAATCATCATCATCTTTCCAACACTTAGGTTATTTATAATCTTATCTATATAACAAAAGACAGCTGCAAAAATGATTATTGCATATGCAATTGTAATCCATAATGCTGTAGTAAGTGTCTTGAAACCGACATAATCCTTCTTGAAATATCCATATATATTGGCATCTTCTTCTGATACTTTCTGATCGTAACATGCCATCTTAGTCATTAACTTTATTCGGCTTTTATCAATCATAATAATCTCCTTAAACATCAAAAACTGCATTTAAGCAGTAAATATCATCATTAAGTATATCATATAATTAGATACCTTGTCCAATGCTTATAGTTAAAAAAAATACTCTTTCGGCACCTTTAGCCTTTAAAATTTGTGCAATTTGTCTAATTGTTGTTCCAGTAGTATAGATATCATCAATTATTAAAATGTTTTTTTTAGGCAAATAATCGTCTGTGACTGCAAAAGCTCCTTTTATATTTTTGATTCTCTCTAAATCATCAAGAACCTTTTGTGGTCTTGTATTTTTTATTCTTAAAACTTTACCATCTACTACAGGTATACCAATAATATTTCCAAGTTCTTCTGCCATTACAAGCGCCTGGTTAAATCCTCTTTCCTTAAATCTCTTTGGATGTATTGGCACTGGCACTATTTCATCAATTTCCCATATATTTAAAAGATGGGAAAATCTTTCTGCCATTTCACGCGCAAAAATTTTCCCATAGTATCTTTTATTCTTATATTTAAAGTCATAAACCGCTGTAGAAACTGGCTTTTTGTGCAGCCAAAGACTTCTGCCTGCTTCTATAGGATCATTTTTAATTTTACTACAGTCTGCACAAAGTTCTTTTTTTTCATCACCTAAAGGTTTCCCACATCTTATACATCTTGGGTCGTTAATATACTGCGTATCATCCTTGCACTGTTCACATATTCCTTCATAAGAGATTTCCTTGCAAAAAGGACATACTGGTGGATATATATAATCTAAAATTCCTGAATGCGCTTTGATAAACCTGTGTATCTGTCCTGTTCGTTTTTGTTTTGTATCATTTCCTGAAATGTCTCTTCACTCCCTATTACAGTAAAACATCTTTTAGCTCTTGTTACTCCTGTATAGAGAAGATTTCTGTTAAGAAGAAGTCTTGGTCCTGACAAAAGTGGCATAAGTACTGCAGGGTATTCACTTCCCTGTGCTTTATGAACTGTAATGGCATATGCAAGTTCAAGTTCATCAAGCACATCCGTTGTATATGTAACAATCCTATGCTCGTCAAACTCTACATCAATAGTACTATTGTATGTATCCACTTTTGATACTATCCCCATATCACCATTAAAAATACCAATGCCTCCATCTACTGCAATACCATATTTAGTCCTTATTTCCCATTCAAGCTGATAATTATTCTTTGTCTGCATAACCTTATCACCAACTCGAAATTTCTTATCACCAAATTCTTTTTCAGCTTTATTATCTGCCGGCGGATTAATATAATGCTGCAACACAACATTTAACCTGTCAACACCAAGAAGTCCTTTACGTGTAGGTGTAAGAACCTGTATATCTGTAGGTTTTATATTAAGATATCTTGGAAGATTTTTAGTCATTAAAAGTACTATAACTCCTATTATATCTTCTGCAGTATTTCTCTTAAGAAAGAAAAAGTCGTTACTCTTTTTATACATATCAACTCTTTCTCCATTATTAATCTTATGAGCATTAACTACAATATCACTTTCGCCTGCCTGTCTAAAAATTCTTGTAAGAGTTATTACTGGAAATTTCTTAGATGATATTATATCTTTTAAAACACTTCCTGGTCCCACTGACGGAAGCTGATTAACATCACCTACAAGTATAAGTCTTGTTCCTGGAACAATGGCACTTAAAAGAGCGTGCATAAGCGGAAGATCTACCATTGACATTTCATCAATAATAATCGCATCACACTCAAGTGGATTCTGTCTGTTTCTCATAAATCCATTTACATTTCCATCTGCCTTTGGATTAACGCTAACTTCAAGCAGTCTGTGTATGGTCTGGGCTTCAAATCCTGTTGCTTCAGTCATTCTCTTTGCCGCACGTCCTGTTGGTGCTGCAAGAAGAATATCCATATTTTCACTTCTAAAGAATCTTATCATAGTATTAATAGTTGTTGTCTTACCTGTTCCTGGACCTCCTGTTAAAATAAAAAGTCCATGTTTAATAGATTCTATTACAGCTTTGTGTTGCATTTCATCAAGCACAAGATTTTCTTTTTCTTCTATTTTCTTAAGTCTTCTCTCCATCATATCTTCTGGCATGCCGCAGTGAATGTTCAATTCATTTAACATTCTGGCGCTGTTTAACTCCATGTAATAATATGATGCAGGATAAATCTTTCTTATATTATCCTCTTCTTTTATGACTACTTTGTGTTCCATGCAAAGATTCATAATATATTTTTCAATATTTTCAAGATCAACACCTAAAAGTGCAGACGCTTTTCCTACAAGTTCATCTTCAGGAAGATAGACATGGCCTTCTTGAACTGACTGATTTAATGTGTAATAAATTCCACTATGTATACGAAAATCAGAATCTGTTCTCATACCCGATCTTGATGCGATTTCATCAGCTGTTCTAAAGCCGACTCCTTCTATAGTATCAGCAAGCTGATATGGATTTTCTTCAATAACCTTATAAACTTTAGAACCGTAGTGTTCATATATCTTAACAGCAAGTGCGGTAGAGATTCCAAGATTTTGAAGATACATCATAACTTTACGCATTGATCTTTTATTATCTATCTGTTCAGCTAACTCTCTTGCTTTTCTTTCACTTATACCTTTTACTTCAGCTAATCTTTCAGGTTCATCGTCCATTATTCTTAAAGTGTCTTCACCAAACTTTGCAACTATCCTTGCAGCAAGTTTCGCACCTATACCTTTAATAGCACCCGAGCCTAAATATCTTTCTATAGACTCTTTGTCTTCCGGCTGTTTTTCCCTATATTCAAATACTTTAAACTGGCTTCCATAAACACTATGTTCTACAAATTCTCCGCCAAGTTCAAGAAGTTCACCTTCATTAATAAAATTAAAGGAACCTACGCAGGTAGTTTCTCCGTCATCTGTTTCAATATTAAAAACAGTATATCCATTATCTTCATTTCTATATACTATATGTTCAACATATCCGCAGATTGTCGTCATAATTCATTTCCCCCTGTGTATTCTAAAACTATTCCTGTTCCTGTAACTGCTGTTTTTTTCGCATTATCAGGAAGCATCGTGTTAATACCAGTTTTTTCTTCCATAAGACGTTCAAATCCTGGTATAAAAGTGCCTTCCCCTGTTAATATTATGCCTCTTGCAAGTATATCATCCTTTATTTTATCATCGATATTTTCACTTATCTTTTTAACTTTATCTGCAATAATATCAACAACTTCTATAAGTTTTTCTCTTATTTCAAATGAAGCAATAGTAAGTTCACAAAGAAGACCATCTTCTATATGTCTCCCTTTAATATTAACAGCTTGATTTTCCGCAAAAGAATTAAAATCAGCATAAGCATTTACTATATCGCTACAATAATTCTTGCCGATAATCACCCCGTGCTTTTTACTTATATGTTCTGATACAACTTTATCAAAATATTCGCATGTTATATCAATATTTTCTTTTAAAATAATTTCACCATAAGATATAACTGTTATATCTGACAATTTTTCACCTATCTCCACAACAATGTTTCCCGGGGTATTTTTAATATCTACTTTTGCGCCTATGGCTGATGCAAAAGCTGATTCTAAAACAATAGCTTCTCTTACTCCCGCTTTAAATGCACAATCCTTTATTAATTCTTTGTCTGCACATCCCTGAACTGAAATACACATCCTTGGGCGTATAAGTTTTATTTTTCCAACTACTTTTTTCACTATATACTCAAGAACCGGAAGCATAATATTCTCTTCAAGATATATGTTATTTTCATAAATATAAGATGTTGTAACATTACCTGCATCTTTTCCCACAAGTAGAAATGCTTCCTTTCCCACCGCTTTTACTTCTCTTTTTACCCTGTCATAAGCTACGACTGCAGGCTCTTTTAAAACAATCCCATCATTTCTTTCATAAACATATATATATGCTGATCCTAAATCTATTCCTATGTCCAGTGACATTTATTATTCCTCCATTAATCCGAATACTTCTCAAGCATCGGTTTTATATACTGTCCTGTA
>SAMEA104404100__coassemble_883_pt1 | contig 29944 bp, 28 predicted proteins | sample SAMEA104404100__metabat2_high_PE_088 | metagenome-assembled genome bin SAMEA104404100 (sample SAMEA104404100) | Balaenoptera acutorostrata
AAACAGCCTTAAGACCGGAGTGATCTTAAGGCTGTATGTTTTTCTAAAACTGCTGAATATCATTGGAAGTTTGTATTCCTTAGCATTTCTTTTAAAAGATATAGGTCTTTTTCATCTGGATGAGAAAGAGCCATATCGAAGTTTGCAATCATCTTATCTACATCCATTGGAAGCCCTGGAACTTTTTTCATTTTCTCATAACGTTCTCTTACACTATAGGGCATTTTCCCCTGACACATGTATGTTCCAATTATTTCTACTGAAGATGAAATAAATTTCTTAGTGTTATTAATAACTTTATCAAAATAAGAATCATCAGTTCCAAATCCTGCAGTACCAAATAAAAACAACTTTTTATTTTTAATTTCTTTTAGAAACTCTTTGGTATCTTTATCGCAACAACCTTTATCTGTCCAAAAACCCGCATATATAACATCCGCACTTAAAGCTTCCTTTGATGGCTTACCAAAATATATGCACTCTTCATCTTCAATAACTTCCTTAATTGCATCTGCAAGCATTTTTGTATTACCTGTTCTACTACTATAAACTATTGCATAACTCATAAAATTGACTTCCTTTCCGTTTTAAATTTCTATGCCTTTATATACTTTTTCTAATATATTACCAAGTGTAATCCACTCTTCTTTTGAGATATATTTCTCTAAATGATTATCCCATGAATTAAATACATCATGACTTATTTCAAAAGCTTGACTTCCTAATTCTGTTAGTTTCAGATAGTAAGACACCTTCTTTTCATCTGATTGTATCTTAGATATATACCCATCTTTTTCAAGCTTTGTCAGCATTCTTTGAACATATCCCCAGTCTTTTTTTAACTCTTTTTTTAGCGCTGCCGGTGAACACATTTCGTTTTTACCAATATACAAAATAAATGGTAATTGACCATATGTTAAACCTATTTTCTTTAGTTTCAATTCTGTATATTTTAAAAATTCCTTATACAAAACTGTTATATAAAAAGTATTACTGTTGTTCATTTTTCCACCTCAGCTCTTGACTTAATCAAGTATAATACTATCTCTTGATGAAGTCAAGCATTTGGCTATATTGAATTTATTTTATTATTTTATTGACATAATTTAAAATTGGTGTTAGGGTAAAAGGGCAATTTAAACAAACGAAATTCTTAGGGGAATGGCTTTTTAGCCTGCCGAAGGAGTAACACTCTCAGGCGTCTGATTACAGATAGGGACTAAGAATGGATGTAGCTCTGGAGAATCTCAATTTATGAGTACCGAAGGTGCAAAGTGGTTTTTATCCACTGAATCTCTCAGGTAAAAGGACAGAGAAGGCAAAATAAAAGGATAAAATCAAAAAATTAATCATGTTACAAGTTTTATCCCATAAAAGTCTTATAGTTTCTTCTCCGGGGCAGCTGATTTATATTTATCAGCTGTTCCGTTTGTTTTTTAAACAAAAAATAGGAGGAAATTCATCATGGTGAATTCATTAGAAGCATTTTTATTTCCAATCGCTTCAACAATCAACAAGTATCTTTCAAACTATATATTGGTATTCCTTCTTTTAGGTGTAGGAATATGGTATAGCTTCAAAACAAAATTCATTCAGGTTCGCTATTTTAGTGATGGAATGAAAAAAGTCTTTTCTTCAATTTCCCTTAATGGAAAAAAACATGAAAATGGAATGAGTTCTTTTCAGGCTCTTGCTACTGCTATTGCAGCTCAGGTAGGAACTGGAAACATTGTAGGTGCAGCGGGTGCTATTCTTGCAGGTGGTCCCGGAGCAATATTTTGGATGTGGGTTATTGCATTCTTTGGTATGGCTACAATGTATGCTGAGGCAACACTTGCTATTAAGACAAGAGTTGTTCATAAAGATGGTTCTATAGAAGGTGGTCCAGTTTACTATATTACAAAAGCTTTTAAAGGAAAACTTGGTAAATTTATGGCAGGTTTCTTTGCTGTCGCAATTACATTAGCTCTTGGATTTATGGGATGTATGGTGCAGGCAAACTCTATTGGATCTACTTTCCAGACAGCATTTGGTGTTCCAGCATGGATTGTTGGTATTGTTCTTGTTATCGTATGTGGATTTATTTTTATAGGTGGAGTTAAAAGACTTGCATCTGTTACTGAAAAAATCGTACCAATTATGGCAGTTATTTTCCTTGGCGGATGTCTAGTGATTCTAATTGCAAGATACAGATATATACCAGAAACATTTGGTCTTATATTTAAATACGCTTTCATGCCACAAGCTATAATTGGTGGTGGACTTGGATATGCACTTAAAGAAGCAATAAGTCAGGGGGCTAAAAGAGGTTTATTTTCAAATGAAGCTGGTATGGGTTCAGCACCACATGCCCATGCTCTTGCAGATGTTAAAACTCCCCATGAACAAGGTGTTGTTGCAATGGTCGGCGTATTTATTGATACATTTGTAGTTCTTACACTTAACGCTTTAGTAGTTATTTCTACACTATATACAGGAAATGGTCCTCTTTCAAAATGTGGTGCTGCAGCTGCAAGTACAGTTATTAATAAAACCAATCTTACACAGACAGCATTTGGTGTTGTTATAGGTGAAAACCTAGGAGCAATGTTCGTTGCAATATGCCTTTTATTCTTCGCATTTTCAACAGTAATAAGCTGGAATATGTATGGTAAAATAAATGTATCATATCTCTTCGGTAAGAAGGCAGTTCCAATTTATTCACTTATTGCTCTTGTATTTATTTTCTTAGGTACTGTAATGTCAAACGATCTTGTATGGGAACTTACAGATATGTTTAACAACCTTATGGTAATTCCAAATACACTTGCACTTTTTGCTCTAACAAAACTGGTTACTTCTTCCGGAAAATAAACATCTATTATAAAAACACGAGATATATTTGGAATATAATTCCTTTTACATATCTCGTGTTTTTTATGACTTAAATTATATTAGATAATATTTCTTTTATTTTTATTCCATTTTCCTATTACTGTTCCTACTGTAGCTACAGTAATAAATGCATCTGGATCTAATTTATTAACATATTCTAAAAGATCAGCATATTCATTTTTCTCTAAAATAGTAACAAGCTCAATTTTTCTTTCATTACCCCATGCACCATAAGCATGATAAAGTGTTGCACCTCTATTTAAATCTTTAACTACAAATTCCTGGATTTTCTGATATTCCGGAGAAAGAATACAAACCTTTTTGCGAATATTGAAACCATCAATAAAGTTATCAATTACAACTCCACTTATGTAAGTTCCTAAAATACTTACTACAAGTGTTTTTCTGTCATAAACAAGAATAGCTGATGATGCTGTAATAAATCCGATAACAATAAGTGCTTTACCTATATCTATATGTAAATATTTATTTAAAATCTTCGCTATTATATCAAGACCACCTGATGATGCATTTATATTGAAAAGTAATGCCTGTCCAAAACTTACTACAAGCACATAACATAATGCATTAACAAACATATCATCTGTAAGTACTGGAACATTAGGTGTTATTATTTCGAATATTTTAAGATAAACAGGTAACATGATTGAAGTTATTACTGTTTTCGCTCCAAACTCACGTCCTATAAGTAAAAATCCTAATACAAGTAAAATTCCGTTCATTAAGAATGTAAGTGTTGAAATCTTTAATGGTATAAAATTTGATATAACCATTACAAGACCCGATATACTTCCTATAACAATCTTACTTGGAAGAAGTATGTAATAAATTGATGCTGATACAACAAGCATTGCAATTGTTAAGACTAAAAATTCTTTTGCGCTAATCTTTTCTTTCATTTGCGTCGACCTCCCTAAACAAACCTTCTTAATAATAACATAGTTTCTATCAATCTACCACATTAACAATTCAATCAAATAAAATCTTTTTTACTGTTTTACAAATACATACTAATGTGTTATAATGCAAAATGCAAATCGTTTGCAAATTAGAACTTGATATTTAGTACGCAAAAAGAGGTTATATCATGACAGAAATTTTATTAGAAATAATACATCATTTAATGCTTCATAGTTTAAAACTATTGCCTTTCTTATTTTTAACATATCTTGTAATGGGAGTTATTGATCACGTTGCAAGTGATAATACTCATAAGATAATTGCAAAAGCTGGTAAGTTTGGACCAATATGGGGCAGTTTATTTGGAGCGTTCCCACAATGCGGTTTTTCAGCGGCAGCATCTTATTTTTATGTAGGGCGAGTTATTACAGTAGGAACTCTAATAGCAATATATATGTCCACATCTGATGAGATGCTTCCTATTCTCATATCTTCACAGATTCCTGCCACAAAAATAGCAAAGATAATAATTACAAAAATATTTATTGGAATGTTAAGTGGTTTCATTATTGAAATTATATGGAGCTGGCTTGGATCAAAGAACAAAATTACAAGTACATCAGAACCTGTAAAGATTGTTACATGTGAATGCTGTTCACATAAAGGGATAATTGTCAGTGCCTTAAAACATTCATTACATACATGGGCATTTATTGTTCTTATTTCATTTGCGGTTGAAATAGTAGTACATATTGTTGGGGTAAATACAATATCACTTATCTTTTCAGATATTCCTGTTCTTGGGGAACTTATAGCAGGCGTTGTAGGACTTATACCTAACTGCGCTGCTTCAGTTGTTATAACACAGCTTTATCTTGATGGAATTATAGGGATTGGACCAATGATGAGTGGTCTTCTTGTAAGTGCTGGTGTTGGACTTTTAGTATTATTTAAAGAAAATCACAGTTTAAAAGAAAATCTTACAATTACAGGATTACTTTATGTTATGAGTATTGGTTGGGGAGTTTTTCTTGAAGCAATAAATTTTACTATTTAGAAGGAGTTTTAAAGTTATGATAAAAGGTGAATACATGACAAAAAACCGTAAACTTATTTTTACGTATTTGCAGGACCATAAAGATGCACTTGTAAGTGCCAAAGATATTCATATTTATTACAACGAAAAAGGTCCTAAAATAAATATTTCTACAATTTATAGAAACTTATACAAGCTTGAAAAAGAAGGCATTATACGAAAATATATGTCTGAGAACGGAAAAACTGCTTTATATCAATTCGAAACACATGAAAGCGAAAATAATGAACATTTACACCTACAGTGTATTAAATGTGGTAAGGTGGTGCACCTTGACTGTCAGTTTATGAATGAAATATACTCACATATTTCAAACTATCATGGTTTTGAAATACAATGTAAAAATTCTATTATCTATGGAATATGTAAAGACTGTACTAAAACAATCTAAAGATATTTTATATTTCTAACAAAAGCAAAAGATAAGGACTGACAACTACTAATGTCAGCCCTTATCTTTTGCTATAATTCATCTTAAAGAAGTTTCTCTGTCCACTCTTTTTCTCTATTGTGAAGTTTTACAATGACATTTCGTTGTGTCGTTTATGACTTAATACAATATATACATATATTATAATAAGCCCAATAATTGTAAATGAACATCTTTTAATGTTTCCTGTTTCGGGAAGTTTTTGTAATGTATAATTCTTTACGGTTAGTAATGCTGCTATATTATCATCTGTTATATTTATTAATTTAAAATCCCCTGACTGATCTAGTAAAACGCCATCTACATAAACACCTTCTGTTTCAGTGGATGAATCTGTTTTATATTCAAAAGTTATAATCTTTGGCTTATTGTTGCTCCCATATATAAGATTATAACCTTTTGGTGCCTTTGTCTCGCATATATAATATTTTATATCAGGTTTTATATCTCCAAATTTTATAATCCCATTAGCATCAGTTTTCTTAACTTCTTTTACTTTTGTACAAGCTTCATCTGTATATATTGTAAATTCAGCATCAGGAAGTTTTGTACCTACTTCATTAACTTTGTTTATTTGAATTTCTACCTCTGGATATTTCTTTAAAAATGTAATATCCCACGTACATACAGGCTGTCCTGTTTTTACATATACATATATATTTCCAATTGCCGAATTTACATTTTTATTTGCATAATTAACAGCACCCCAGAAATACTCAGAAAACATTGTTGCAACGCTCTTTCCGTTATATGTCTGACCATTCCCTACCTCATATCTTGTATATCCAGACTCAGCCTTATAGTGTCCTTTATAAGTGTTTGTCCAATACCAGACGAGACATTGTTTAAAAAAATAATTAAAATGCGGTGGCAGATTATTTCTATCTTCAAAGAAGTTATCAAAATAATAAAGACTTAAAGCAATCTTTGTTTGAATTTCTTGTGGAAGATATTCTTTTGCATCATATGGATAATCTGATGCTTTCTTGCCACTTTTAAGTCCATGATGAAATCCTAACCATGACAGTTCACAAAATACATCTTCTACAACATTAGATGCATCACTTGTTGCATTTGCTGATGATAAATGGGCAAGTCTTCCCTGATTAAAACTGTGCACATATGAGTATTTTCCATTTTTATCATATTCAATTATATCCACTTTAGTTCTTGGATTGTTTGGATACATATAAGCGTTAGTATATATTTCGTTGTTGTTCAAAGCAAAGGTTGCAATATCTGTATCCATTTCTTCTTCAATACTTATTTCAGCTTCCTCATCTGAAATCCTAGAAATACTTTCATTAACCTCATTTAAAATTTCAAGTTGACTGCATGTCAGGTCTTCATGCTCTCCAATATTATCGTCAATTATATAATCGTCACGCTCTAAACATAGATCATCCCCTTCTGCCAACGATGATATTACTGGTGTAATACACATAATGACCATGAAAAAAGCTGCAATTATTTTTCTAATGATTTTCTTCACAACATCATCCTTTCTCTGTATTCTATTATGTAAAAATGGAAAATTGGGATGAATATCCCTTTAATTTAAATGTGTCCCGTAAGAAATCGGGAAGGACTTAAATACTGTACCTTCATGGTACGCTCAATATTAATAATAGTCAATATGGCGTAATTTACAAAAAAGTGCAAAATTAGAAAAAGGAAACCTTTTTTCAAGATTTCCTCATTGCAATTTATACTATATCAAACATACGACTATCTATTTTTATAAGATCTGGTATATGAATTTCATTACCATTACTTAAATATATAATCTGTTTTGTCATATTTATTTTATTTACCGAACATATTTCAGTTCTATATATTCCACCTTCCTTATAAATATCAGGAACAAAGTATGTAAAAGTAAATTCAACATCTGTTCCTGTTGATGCCATAACAGTTTTTAATTTTCTATCCATAGTAGTCTTTTCATCTTCGCTTAGCTCTATTCTTTTAGTTGTAAGCCTTGCAGTCTCATCTATAGCATCAGAATGTCCTGTAAGAGCCGCAAAGGGAGAAAATTGTGCTGCTCTGTCTTTCATTGACATATGTCCATGAACTTTAGATACATGGTGAGGAAGATCAATTATATCGTCATATTTATGAATATCCTGCATAACGCCCTTTCTTTCTGCTACTTAAGCTTTATGACCACCAATTTGTTTGTTCCTATCTTTTGCTGTGGCCCCTTCTTGAAGACTCATACCTTTTAATATTGCATTTTTCCCAAATTTCTTTTTAACATCAATCATTAAACGTTGCATCTTTTTTTCTTTTTCAAGAGCATCTTTATCTTTTTTAATTTCAGATGAATTATTATCTGATTCATTACTATTAAAACTAAAGTCATCAAAAAGACTAAGTTGCTTAAATTCTTCTTTTGGTTTTATACTTTTTTCATCTTTAAGATTATTTACGGATATAGATAATTTTCTTATAAGAAGTGATTTATCAGTTATTCTTTCGTAAAGATTTATCATTCCATCCATTATAACAGAAGTTAAAGACGTTGGCTCCTTAAAATTATGGGTACCATGAGCGTGCTTTGGAATCTTACGGCCATAAGCATCTGTAGTAATCTCCCCTTTATAAAAAGTTCTTCTTACAGGGTCTGTAAGATTTTCAATATCATATGCAACCGTTAAGACAATTTGGTCTGTAACAAAACCTTTATCAACCATATCAAGCACTAAAGATTCTGTCATTTCTTTTAAAACAATCATAGCAAGTTCATATGTATATGGCTCATGTAAAACTTGTCCAGACCCAATACTTTTAGCCGCTGGTTTATATGACTTAATGTCCTTGATTGTACATGGTTCCCATCCCCATGCATGGTCAATTAGAAGTTCGGCATTTACACCAAAAAGCTTATATAGAAGGTCTTCGTTATACCAGTCATCTCTTCCACCTATTGAACATCTTGCAATGTCCCCCATTGTGTACATACCATTTTCAGCCAGCTTCTTAGCATAACCTTTACCAACTCTCCAAAAATCAGTTATAGGTGTATGTGTCCACAATGTTTCTCTATAGCTTTTCTCTGAAAGTTCTGCTATTCGAACACCATCTTTATCAGGTTTAATATGCTTAGCCATAACATCCATAGCAATCTTACATAGATAAAGATTTTCACCTATACCTGCTGTTGCTGTAATTCCTGTTGTTTTAAGAACATCTGAAATAACAGTCATAGCAAGTTCTTTAGCTGTCATACCATATGTATTCAAATACTCGGAAACATCTATAAAAACTTCGTCTATTGAATAGACAACGATATCCTCATCAGAAAAATATTTAAGATAAATATTATAAATAATCGTGCTATATTCAATATAATAAGCCATTCTTGGTGGCGCGATTATATAATCAAGTTCCAAGGAAGGATTTTCCTTAAGTTCTATATCAATACTTGATTTTCCTTTGAAGACGCCATCTGGTGCTTTTGATAATCTATATTTATTTATATCACGCACTTTTGATACAACTTCAAAAAGCCTTGCACGTCCAGAAACGCCATAGGCTTTTAATGACGGTGTGACTGCAAGGCATATTGTTTTTTGTGTTCTACTACTGTCTGCAACAACAAGATTTGTTGTAAGAGGATCAAGTCCTCTTTCTCTGCACTCTACAGAGGCATAAAATGACTTAAGGTCAATTGCTATATAAGTTTTACCTGAATTCATAATATTAAGATCTATCAGTAAGTTCTGCTGTTATCTCTTCCCATGTTATTCCCTTTTCAACCATAAGAACCATTACATGGTAAAGGAAATCTGAAATCTCGTTCTTTACTTCTTCAATGCTACTATTTTTAGATGCAATTAAAATTTCTACAGATTCTTCACCAAGTTTCTTTAAGATGCTATCAAGTCCACCATCAAAAAGATAATTGGTATATGAACCTTCTTTTGGATTTACTTTTCTATCAGAAATAATATTGTAAACTGTCTTAAATACCTGAAGTGGATTCTTATATTCTACTTCTAGTCCTGCTACATTATTGAAGAAACAAGTTTTGTTTCCAGTAACACAGGCAGCTCCGACAGAACTTACCTTTACAAGAAGTGTATCAAGATCACAGTCTGCAGTTATTGATTTAACATACTGATAGTTTCCTGATGTTTCACCTTTAACCCATAAACAGTCTTTCTCTTTGTTATAGAAAGACATCTTACCTGTCTTAACTGTATGATCAAAAGCTTTCTCATCCATATATTCAAGCATTAAAACTTCATTAGTCTGACAATCCTGAACAATAACTGGTATAAGTCCCTGTTCATTTTTATGTAAGTCTTCGAATTCAATACTTGTTTCAAAAGTATTCATACCGATTCCATTATCAATACATAATTCTTTAAAATCATTAAATCCCATATCTTTCTGGCTTATAAAAAGTCCAGAAACTGCTTTAACTCCATCACTCTTTAAAATCTTTAAGATTTCATCCTGATCCATTGTATCTGTAAGCACAGTACATTTATCTTCTGTAAGATTTATAACTGAATTAAGATCAAGTCTGTGCATAAAGATAGATTCAGAACTATAATCTTCAATAAGATGTTGCTGTTTAAATAATGTGTCAAAATCATCTAAAGATACAGCAATCTTATCTCTTCCAAAACGTTTAGATAAAGCTGGCATCATCTCAATAATATGATGCTTGGCAAGATTTAAAATAACTTTTGTTATTCCTGTACATAAAAGTCTTTGTACATCTTCTTCAGTCTTAATATAACCACCTGCAATAACAGGAATTCCTACTGACATATTAATCTTTTTAATAATATCAATAGCCTCATCGTGTTCATCATCGCCATCTGAAAGATCAAAAACTATAAGTTCATCAGCTCCCATTTCGAAATAATGTTTTGCAAGAGCAACAGGATCAACTGAGATAATCTCATTGTCGTCAAACCATCTTACGGCATTCCCTTCATTTATGAAGATGCATGGTTCAAGTCGTTTGTAACTCATAAATCGTCTCCTCTAAGGCTTCTACGCCTCTTTTTCTATTTTTTCTTATGCTAAATCTATATTAGTTATTTTGCTGTTAACAAGATCTGCAACAACTGTCTTTTCCCTGTCAAAGAACATTACGCTTAAAGCACCTTTTTTATATGCTTTAGTAATATATTCCTTTTTAGAAGTGCAGCCATCGTGCTTAATAAGCTCAATGTTTAGATCTTTATATCTAAAGTACTCTCCTATTATTATAGCATCTTTTCGTCTGTTATTTGTGTATATCACAACATGTTCATGCTTAATATTTACAGATTTTCTTTCTTTTTCCATTACATTTAAAAGTCGGTTAATATTAATGGAAAATCCTGCTGATTTATCAGCCTTTCCAAACTTTTCTATAAGGTTATCAAAACGTCCGCCTTTAAGTAAAACTTGTTTTCTTCCTTCTAAATGTCCAATAAATATAATTCCTGTATAATTGTTGTTTTTATTTTCTATGCCAAAATCAAAATCAACATAGTCTGTAACTTTATAATATCCAAGAATACGATATATATCTGCAAGACGCTTAACTGCATCTACTGTTTTTCGCTCTTTGGTAAGTTCACATGCTTTAGTAAGTATCTTTTCATCACCTGTTAAAGTTCTTATATCTGTATTATCAGAAAAACCCGCAAAACCAATACTTATTTTAAAGTTAGAAAGACCTGAATATTTAAGTGCTTTTACTGCAAGTGCTATAAGCTCCGCATCAATATCAGGTTTATCATCACCTGTCACAAAAGCTCCAGCCTTTGTATATTCGTTTAATCCTTTTTCTTTATCTCTTAGTATATTAAAAATATATGAAAAGCGATTTACTATCTCCTTGTTATCAATACCTGAAACATATCTTGCTACAGAATTTAGTTCATCTGCTCTAAGAGCAACTACATCTCCTGAATTATTAAAAAGTCGGAATACCTCATTTTGAGGAATTGATGTATGTTTTTTGTCTAATAACTGTCCTGACTCTATTGTAGGTGTTTCTACTCTTTTATATCCATATGAAAGAAATATATCCATTAAATCTCTTTCAACCTGATTTTTTTTGGCACATGCTGTACCATATATATCTTTAGTTCCTTTTGGTGTGTTGATCTTAAGTCCCATTTTTAATCTCCCCTTTTATGAAACTTATATGTAATGTCTATTCTCTGGTGTCAAGATCATCTGAAATGCGATCTAAATATGGTATGAAAAATCCTTTTTGTATTTCCATAAAATAATCCTTATTTAGCTCTTCGAAACGAAAACTCTTTCTGCCACCGTTTTTAGCTCTATCCCAGAACTTCTTAATTTCTTTAAAACGCATATAATAAAATGCATTTCGTTCTGTATAGTGTATAAGTAGAAAAGCAACCCCCTCCTGCTTTTCAAACTTTTCCATAAAATCAATCTGATGTTCATGAACATTTTGTAATGGAAAAGTATCGCACTTACACTCTTTTGCATCGAAACATACAGGGATTCCCTGAACAGCTCCGATATAATCGACAGTACTTGCCTTATCAAAATAAGCAAGTGTTATATGTCTTTTCTCTTTATCAATTTTTATAGGTGTAATTGGTGTTGGAATCTTCTGGATAAGTGCAAGTCCCATTTCCATATATTTATCATTTGTCTGATTAACAAATTCCTCGAGACTTGAACCTCTAAGTCCTCTTGAATTCCATGTAGCCATTTAAAGTATCCCTTCTTTTACTCCTATATTTTTAAACTCTTTAGAAAGTCCTGCTTTAAACTCCTTATTAGAAAGATTTTCAAGTGGACCTTCAAGTTTTGGAAAAACAATTCTATATGAATGTAAAAGATGATTTTTAAGTCCATATTTTTTCTTAAATTCATCATTTACATGTCTATTTCCATATTTAGTATCTCCAATAAGTGGATGTCCTATAGACGCTAAATGAGCACGTATCTGATGCGTCTTACCTGTAACAAGAAGAACTTCTAAAAGTGTTACATTATCACCACTTTTAATAGGTCTATATGCTGTTTCAATATAAGAGCTGTCTTCATTTTGTTCATTTAAGACAGTTACCTTATTTGTTTTCTCATCTTTACATAAATAACCTTTAATTCTGCTTGGTTTATCAACTATTCCTGAAACAATACATAAGTAATATTTTTCCATTGAACGGTCTTTAAACATGCGGCTAAGTTCCTGAAGTCCTGCAAGACTTTTACCAGCTGCAATAAGACCACTTGTATTTCTATCAAGTCTGTTACATACAGATGGATGAAACGTCTTTAAATCTTTTTCATTTAACTGTTCTGATTTAATAAGATAAGAAATAAGATATTCAACTACAGACACATCTGCCTGCTGAGCTTTTTGAGATAACATACCAGCAGGCTTATTTATAAGAAGAACATTTTCATCTTCATAAATTATATCGAGTTTTTTATCATATAGTTTAATATCAACTTTGCCAGAAAACTTCTCGATAGTTTCATCTGAAAGGAAAAGCTTGACACTATCACCTTTATTTAGCTTTTCTTTACCTGTAGCCTTCTTTCCATTTAAAGTGATATTCTTCTTTCTAAGCATCTTAAATAGAAAACCCATAGAGGCTTCTGACAAATATTTTCCGAGGAATTTATCGAATCTTTGTCCTGCTTCATTACTATTTATAATTATTTCTCGCATAAAATCCTCCGGTTAAATTGATACATTTAAAATAAGTCCTGCTATTTTTTCTTCAGCCTCTTTTAAATCCTCTTTTTCAACAGCTGCTATTGAATTAAGGCCATCAACTCTTGCATTAAAAGCATTGAGTTCTCTAAATAATTTAATATTTATATTTTTAATTCTGTTCATACCAAGTATTTCTTTTATAAAATCAGCTGTATATTTTAAATCTGTCTTTTCATTTGGAGCATAACCAAATATTGTATTTCCAGAAATAACAATACATTCTACAGGCATAAACTTTTCTGTACTTGTAAGAACCATATCGAAAATACATGTTATATGTTTTGATCTTCCAATAATATCATTCGCAAGTTTTCTTGATATGGATTTATAAGGAAATCTTGTAATAAGACCTACAAGAGCTTTACTTGCAGGAAGACATCCTACAACTGCTACTACAGTAAGAAGGTTCTTTCTTGAATGTGTCTGCCATACCCCGAGAAAGAACACTGCAGCAACTATTGCAAAATAAATAAGTGTACGCACTATCTCGTATTTCTTCTTATAATCAAGATAACCTGGCTGTCCTTTTTCAACTTTTTTCATAATCAATTATACTCCTTCTTAGAAAAATTTCATTATAAGTTTGTTTGGAATAAGCTTTGATGCAAAATGTGACATTTTCATAGCTATTCCGTACACAGACAACTCTTTTTTCTTTATACTGTCTACAAGTGCCTTTTTAACAACTTTCTCAGGCTTTGCAATCATAAGTTTCTTTATAGGTGATGTTATATTTCCTGCTGTGTTAAAAAACTCAGTATCAACAGGTCCTGGACAAACTGATGTTACATAAATATCTCTTTTGCAAAGTTCCATATTTAATGCTCTTGAGAAGTTTAAAACATATGCTTTTGTAGCTGCATATACAGCAAACTTTGGCTGTGGACAAAAAGAGGCTCCTGATGCCACATTAATTATCCTGCTATCTTTATGCATATATGGAAGCATTACTTCGCACATACGTGTAAGTGAAACACAGTTTAGATTCACCATATCACTTTGTATGTGCGCATTCTCATTTATAATACTTTTAAATGTTCCAGTTTTGCCAAATCCGGCACTATTAATTAGAACACTGACATTGTAATTTTTCTTTTTTAATTCGAATGATAATTTATTAAAAATATCATTACAACATAAATCTCCTTGAAATATTTTCACAGGAATGCTTATATATTTAGAAAGATCATTAAGCCTTTGCTCTCTTCTTGCAACAAGCCATATTTCATCTATTTCTTGAAAATAGTCCGGAATCATAAGTGCAAATAATCTTCCCATTCCTGATGATGCACCTGTTACTATTGCAATATTCATTAAACTTACCTTCTTGCTTTTCTATTCTGTCCACGGCCATTAGACTTTCTGCTACCGCTTCTTCCATCAGAATTTCTGCCACCAGATTTTCTACTGTCACCATTGTTTGAATGGAATTTATCAGGTCTTTTATTAGCTACCTTTTTATCTTCCTTTTTATTTTTAGACTTAAAGTTTTTGTTGTCATATGGCTTATGAACAATCTTTCTTGGTGGAATAAGACATTTCTCGTCAAATCCAATTAAGTCTTTCCTTCCTGTCATTATAAGTGCCTCTTTTACAAGGTCATAATTATCAGGATTTCTATATTGAATTAAAGCTCTTTGCATTGCTTTTTCATGTGGATTCTTAGGAACATATACTTCCTTCATTGTACGTGGATCTAAGCCTGTATAATACATACAAGTAGAAATTGTTGAAGGTGTTGGATAAAAATCCTGTACCTGTTCTGGCATATATCCAAGATCACGACAATACTCAGCAAGTTTAACAGCTGATTTCATAGTAGAACCTGGATGTGATGACATAAGATATGGAACAAGATACTGCTCCATATTAAGTGACCTATTCATCTTATTAAATTCATCAGTAAATTTCTCATATACACAATTTTTAGGTTTTCCCATAAGAGTAAGAACTTCATCGGCTACATGCTCTGGAGCAACACGAAGCTGACCACTTATATGATATTTACACAACTCTCTAAGGAAAGTTTTATCACTATCAGCTAAAAGATAATCAAATCTTATACCAGAACGAATAAATACCTTTTTAACTTTAGGAATATCTCTAAGTTTCCTTAGAAGTTTAACATAATCTGTATGATCTGCATCCATATTCTTACATGGTTCCGGGTAAAGACACTGTCTGTTTTTGCAAACACCATGTGTCATCTGTTTCTTACATGCAGGAGCTCTAAAATTTGCTGTAGGGCCGCCTACATCATGAATATATCCCTTAAATTCAGGATCTTTTGTAAATTCTACAGCTTCATCTAATAATGATTTATGACTTCTTGTCTGAACAATACGTCCCTGATGGAATGTAAGAGCGCAAAAACTACATCCTCCAAAGCAACCTCTGTTACTTGTAAGAGAAAATTTAATCTCTGAAATAGCTGGAACTCCTCCAAGCTTTTCATATGAAGGGTGATAAGTTCTCATATAAGGAAGTGCATATACATCATCCATCTCCATCTGTGTAAGTGGTTTTGATGGAGGATTTTGTACTACATATAAGTGATCATTATATGGTTCAACAAGTCTTTTAGCTGTAAAAGGATCAGTATTTTGATACTGAATATAAAAACTTTCTGCATATGTTCTTTTATTTTCTTTTACATCTTCAAACTCTGGAAGAATTTCTGCATCATAAACCGAATCAAGATTTTTCATCTTAACAACTGTTCCGTCAATATATGTAATATCTTCTACAGCAATTCCTGCATCAAGTGCTTCTGCTATCTCAACTATAGAACGCTCACCCATACCATAGGAAAGAATATCTGCCCCAGAATCAAGAAGTACAGATCTTTTAATCTTATTTGACCAATAGTCATAATGTGCAAGACGTCTAAGACTTGCTTCAATTCCTCCTAAGATTATTGGAGTATGTTTATATGTCTGTCTAATAAGATTGCCATATACAACAGCTGCATAATCTGGACGTTTACCCATAACACCGCCTGGCGTATATGCATCTACTTTACGTCTTTTCTTTGAAACAGTATAATGATTTACCATAGAATCCATATTTCCAGCGGAAACTAAAAAGCCAAGACGTGGTTCACCTAAAATAGTGACACTCTCCTTATCTTTCCAATCTGGCTGGGCAATAATGCCTACTTTATATCCACGAGATTCAAGTATTCTTGTTATAATTGCATGTCCAAATGAGGAATGATCTACATAGGCATCACCTGAAATATATACAAAATCAAGTTGATCCCATCCTCGCTCTTTCATATCCTCTTTGCATATAGGTAAAAATCCATTTGTCATAAATTCACTCACTTTTCTATTAGCCTAATCTATTATTTAAATTTAGCAACCACAACACTCATAAGTATTGTTTTTAATATCTGAATAATCATGTATGAAATAGTCTGCAAGAAGTTTCTTCTCGCCATCAAGATGTCGTGAATACTCATCATCAACTGCACATACAGTCATTCCCGCCTTCTTTCCTGCCTCGATTCCTTTTGGAACATCTTCAAAAACAAGACAGTTCTGCGGTCTGACTCCAATATCATCTGCGACCTTAAGATATACATCAGGAGCTGGCTTTCCAGCAGCAACTTCACATGAAGTTCTTATAGCTTTAAAATAGCTTAAAATTCTAAGTGATTTTAGAACTGTTTCAATAAGTTCTCTTGAATTACTTGATGCAATACCAAGTTCAATTCCATCTCGTCTCATAGTCTCTAAAAACTCAAAAGCACCTTCTTTTAAACATACATCATATTTATACATATCTCTTGTCATTTCTGTCCACTCGTTTTTTATTTCTTCAACAGTAAGACCAAGTGTTGGAAAAGTATCTATAAAATACTTAGCTGTTTCCGTGTAACTCATCCCCTCAATCGCCTTATGATAATCTTCTGGCGGAATAAGGTTATACTTTTCCATAAATATCCTGTCAACCTGGGCCCAAACCCACATGGAATCTACTAAAGAGCCGTCAAGATCAAAAATAACGGCTTTCTTATTACTTAACATAACCTATCAATTTCATCCTTTTTTAATTCTTTATAATCTCCGGGTTTAAGTGATGGATCTAAACTTAAATTTCCCATCGAAAGTCTCTTTAGAAAAACTACTTCCTTACCAACTGCCTTGAACATTCTCTTAACCTGATGGAATCTTCCTTCGTGTATAGTAAGCTCTATTTCTGACATCTCTCCTGATGAAAGGATTTTCAAAAATCCAGGGAGTGTTTTTTTGTCATCACCAATATCAAGTCCTTCTTCAAAAGCTTTCACATCCTCATCTGTAACCCTTCCATCAATCTTAGCATAATAAACTTTGTCTACATGCTTTCCGGGAGCTAAAAGTCTGTGTGCAAGCTGACCATCATTTGTTATTAAAAGAAGGCCTTCTGTATCCTTATCAAGTCTTCCTACTGGGAAAAGATCTTTTCTCTTACTCTCTATAAGATCAAGAACTGTAGACTGATTAGGATCTTCAGTTGCTGAAATAACACCGCTTGGCTTATTAAGCATATAATATTCATATTCTGCATATGAAACATTAATGCCCTGACATATAACCTCATCAGAATCTGTATCTATCTTAATCTCCGGTTTTTTAACTGTACTGCCATTAACAGTAACAAGTCCCTTAGATATAAGCTTTTTAACTTCACTTCTTGTGCCGATACTCATATCAGCTAAATATTTATCTAATCTTAATTTCATAACTAGCTCATCATTCGCCATCCTGGCAGATATTTGTTTTTAAGCATCTGATTACCAAGTTTACCAAATCCCAAAGGATATCCGTCAACGCATACAAGGTACCAACCCTTGTCTTTTCTTCCTGTCATATCCTCAACATCTAAAGTGTCACCTTTAAGATATTTGATGACTCTTGAATCTTCAATTGAAAAATCAAGTACATTAGCAAACTCTTCTTTTTTAAGACACATGGCAAGTGCCTGACTTGGCTCGAAACGGTTTTTCTTAAGTTCTCCAAGTAAAAGTCCTGAACGAAGAAAACGAATTCCATTCATCTTAGGAAGACCTTCCGGCATGTAGTAAACTCTCTCACCGTGAATATCAAGTCTTGATGCATCTAAAGTCCAGCTTACATTTTTAAAGAACTCTTCTATCTCAGCTGGTAACTTTTTCTTAGAACCATTTCCAGAAGATTTAAGTACAGATGCATCTTTAGCTTCTCCTTTTTTAAGAAGAGCGACATAGTGACCTTCACCTGCCATCTTATGCGGAAAGATACGAACAGTCTTTGCAAGATCTGGATTACCTGTCTTTGAAACTTCTGGCATACCATTTGCAAATCCTTCATATGGCTCAATATCGCATATTGTAAACTGAGGATACTCTTCAAGAATCCCCTCTATTATCTGTTCATTCTCAGTTGGATCAAATGTGCATGTAGAGTAAAGAATCATTCCACCTTCTCTTAACATTGAAGCCGCCTGTGAAATAATACTCTTTTGTATCTTTGAAAAGAATTCAGGACCATGCTCTTCCCAAGCCTTAACCATCTTCTTATCTTTTCTAAACATTCCTTCTCCTGAACATGGAGCATCGATAAGAATCTTGTCGAAATATTCATGGAAATAATCTGTAAGTTTTCCAGGTTCTTCACTAAGAACAAGCATGTTTCCAATACCAAAAAGTTCTAAGTTCTTTAAAAGACCTTTTGCTCTTGAATTACTAATATCATTTGCAATAAGAACGCCTTCTCCTCCAAGTTTGGCACCAAGTTCAGTTGCTTTACCACCAGGTGCAGCACATACATCAAGTACACGTTCTCCTTTATTAACTGGAAGCCTGTTTGCAGGTGTCATGGCACTTGGCTCCTGTAAATAATAAAGACCAGCAAAATAATATGGATGTTTAGATGGAGTTATCTTATCTCCGTCATAATAAAATCCGTTATCAATCCATGGAATAGGTTCAAGATTCCATGGTGCAATCTTAAGAAAGTCTTCAACAGAAATCTTATTAGTGTTAACTCTAAGACCATAGTGTCTTGGTTCTTTATAACACTCTATATAAGAATCGTATTCATCTTTTAAAAGATCTTTCATCTTATCTTCAAACTTCTTTGGTAGATTCATCTATTTACCTCACTTTTTATATGTGTTTTAAACCTTAAAAAAGCTGGTCACAACATGGCAACCAGCTCTATCTGCTTAATAAAAATTAAATCTGATCAATTCCATCTTCCTGGTAATATTCCTGTGGAATTTCTTCTTCTGCAGGCATGTGAAGTTCCTGTCTGTTAACATGAACTACATTGTAGCACTCCTGAAGTGATGACATAAGTCCGTCATATTTCTGTGCGTAACTGTCAAGAGTTGATCCAATAATATTCTCAGCATTTGCTAAAAGATCATCAGCGTACTGGATTGCTCCTAAACGAATTGTATTAGCATCCTGTGTGGCATTATCAATAATTTCCTGTGCCTGTGCTGTAGCCTGTGTTACAATCTCATTAGCCTGTGAGTAAGCCTGCTGCATAACTTCATGTTCACTTACAAGCTCTGTTGTATGAAGCTGTGCTTCCTCAATCATAGCATCTGCTTTAGCCTGTGCATCAGCAAGTATTGCATCTCTGTTAGCAATAATTTTCTGGTATCTCTTTATTTCATCTGGAGTCTTCATACGAAGCTCTTTTAATAATTCATCAAGGTGATCTTTATTAACAATGATTTTTGTTGTTGATAATGGCTGGAACTTGCAGTCCCTGTCAATATATTCTTCAATTTCTTCTATAATCTGTTCAATACGGCTGCTCATAATTACACTCTCCTTTTATTTTATCTTTTTCTGTAATTCAACTGCAACAACTTCCGGCACAAATTGTGTTATGTCTCCCCCAAAAGTGGCAATCTCTTTTACAGTTGTTGAACTAAGATATGAGTATTCAATACTTGTTGTAAGGAACATTGTCTCAACATCTGGTCCTAATTTATGATTAGTCTGTGACATCTGTAATTCATATTCAAAATCGGTAATTGCACGAAGCCCCCTTATTACGAGTTTCGCTTCCTGCTGTCTTGCAAAATCAATAAGCAAGCCATCAAATGGCACTATCTCTACATTACCAATATCCTTAGTTACCTCTTTTAACATTTTAACACGTTCTTCTACAGAAAACAACGGATTTTTAGCATTATTATTAAGCACTCCGACTATAAGCTGATCAACAATTTTTGCTGATCTTTTTATAATATCGAGGTGCCCGTTTGTAACGGGATCAAAGCTTCCCGGATAAATTGCTTTTAACATACTTCTTCCTTTCCGGCCTTTGCTAAAAAGACATGTTTGTTAGTCTTATATGTCTTTTCTTTTAAAATCTCGAATCCAAGATCTTCTACATAAGAAAGGTCTGTATTCTTTGACGCTTCAACAATTATAATTGTATCATCATAGACAAGTGATGAATCAGCAAGATAGGATAAAACCTGTTTTTCAAGTTCATTATCATAAGGTGGATCCATAAAAATATGGTCAAAAACCTTCTCTCCTTCAAGCTGATATAAAGCTGTAAGAACATCTCTTGTAAGCGTTGTCGCTTTTCTATCTAATTTAGTAAATTTAAGGTTATCCTTTACGCAGGCCATAGCCTTAGGATTATTCTCAACAAAAACTGCTTCTTTAGCGCCTCTTGAAAGTGCTTCTATTCCAATAGCACCGCTGCCGGCAAAAAGATCTAAAAATATACTATCAAAAATTCCCGGAGCAATAACATTAAATAAAGTCTCTTTCACCCTGTCAGTTGTAGGTCGTGTATCCATTCCTTCAACTGATTTAAGTGGCAGCCTTCTTGCTGTACCTGCAATAACTCTCATAAACATCAGTCTCTCTTTCAAAGTTCTTATTAGGAAATTCTATCATAAAAAACATAAAATGGTCAATGCTGGAACACATTTTTTTCATTCAGCACTTTAAAAGCCACTTTTTCAGGCAGTGGATAAGATATATGTGAACCCTGAACATAATCTACTCCCATAGTTGTAAGCATCTGCTCTGTAAGTTCATCTAAAACACCTTCTGCAAAAACAACTTTATTCATTTCATGACACATATTTACAGAAGATTTCACAAGAATATTTTCACATTTATCATCAAGCTGACGTACTAATATCTTATCAATTTTAATTCCATCATATTGTTCAAACTGAAGTTTAGAAAGCTCTGTATTATCAGTTCCATAATCGTCACGAACAAGTCTTACTCCTGATTCTTTTATCCTAATATCATTGTCAGTTTCAAATCTGCCGCTATAATTTCTTAAGGCATTAACCTCTATAATAAGAGCCTGTTTTGGAAACTTATAGTCATTAATAATCCTAAAAAATTCATTTACAAACTCAGGGCCCCATATTGTTTTTCTAGAGCAGTTACATGTTATAAAGAAATCAAGGACGGCATCTTCTTTTCCATTATAAATCTTTTCAAGCATTGCACATGATTTCTCTATCATCTTAAAATCAAGGAACTGTATCTGCTGATTTTCTTCTAATATATCAATATACTCTTCTGGCAACAATAATCCTCTGTATGGATGCTGCCATCTTGAAACAACCTCTGCACCTTCTATTGCCCCTGTTCTTGTACTTTTTATTAACCACAAATAAGGCACAAACTCGTCATTCATAAGAGCTGTATTAATACGTTCCTCAAGCTTTGCTCTTTCGTAATAGATGTTATAAATTTCATCATTACATTTTGCAAAAGTAAGATCATTTTCCCTTGCATATGCACTACTATATTTGGCTTTTTCCAAAATTTCATCTAATTTAACATCACTGCGTTTAAGTTCGTAAAGTCCAGCCCAGGCCTTACTTTTAAAATATTTCTTTCTACTTAGACTGTATTCCTCAATAATATCCATTGTCTTTTCAGTCCATTTATATATGTCCTCTGCATTTGTAAAGTATTTAAAAACAACAAACTTATCATCAGTAAGCTTTACAACTATATCATTTTCATCATCTGTACAATTGCAAAGAACAGACGATACATAAACAATAAAATCCTCAACATCTGATCTCGTTGCAGTTTTGTATATTGTTTCTGTATTAACATCTATAAATACAGCATGATACATTACCCTTGTATGCTCTGTTATAAGCTTTGGATACTGTTCTGTAAGATATGCATAGTTATGAATTCCTGTAAGAGAATCTCTAAGTTCACTTTCTTTAAGTCGCTTTATTCTCTTTCCAAGAAAATACAATATAAAACCAAAGATAAGGACAATCATAATTACGTTTAAAGTAAAATAAGTCGATACCTTATTCTGATTCTCCTTATGTTGCATACTATTCTTAGATATAAGTTCTGTTGTCTTATTATTGGCATACACTTCATCCATAAAGGTTTTAAACTGTTCTTTGAACTTATTAGAAGTATTGGAAGTTATAAGAATACTAAATGAATATTCATTTCCATCAATATTTGCTGTAAGAAGTGTAATTAGTTCTTCATCATTATTTAAATCAGGTATATTTTTTAAAGATATGCCTGAAATCATATCTGCCTGGAAATTATTATAATCATCTTTTCTGTTATCTTTCCCTTTGTGATTCATATATACTATTTCATAATCACTACTTTCGGAAAACTCTTCCATAAGAGATGGAACTACTCCCTGGTAGCACTTTTCATTTTTATTATAATATTCAAGGGGAAATAAATCAGGATTACCCGAAATAAATATTGTTTCTTTTGTATTACTCATAAGTTATCTCACTTTTCTATCCAATATTAATCTTTTTACGTTCAATCTGACCCCAGTCCTTCTTTTTCTTCTTGTATCCTACAAGTGACCACGCTCTTACTGTTGAAAGTATTATTCGAAGGAAAAAAACTTCAATAGCACATAATACTATAGCCTTTATAACATCACGAAATGTTATATGTATATCATCAAGAGTAAGACTTCGCGAAAAGAATGCCGCAAGGGACATAACCGATGCATATAAAGTATAAAAAGCCATAAACCATATCATAAATGGAACATTTATAATGCCAAAATAACAAGCCAGGAACATTGTCACAATACCAAAAAGTTCAATATACGGTGACAAAAGCTCATATAATAAAAAATACATATAAGATATAAATCCGACCATTCCAAACTTAATATTTGCAAGCATTGTCCTATGCCTTATCATTGTCTGGAATAATCCTATATGCCATCTCTTTCTCTGCTTACAAAGGTCTTTTAGACTTTCAGGAGCCTGCGTCCAACATATGGCATCATTAGCATATTTAATTTTATATGGCTTATTAAATTTACGGCAGAATACATGTAGTTTTACAACAAGTTCCATATCTTCTCCCATTGTAGTTGAATCATATCCACCAACTGATATGACCGTCTCTTTATCAAAGAGTCCAAATGCTCCTGATATAATAATATTTCCATTAAACTTATCAAAAAGTATTCTTGAAGCTAAAAATGATCTGTCATATTCAAGTACCTGCATACATGAAAGAATATTTTTAGGCATTGCATATTTTTCGACCCTGCCATTAACTATACTCATTCCATTACATGGTCTTATGGCACCACCAACTGCAACCACATTATCATTTTCAATAATAGGTTTTACTATTTTAGATAATGAGTCAAATTGAAGAACAGAGTCTGCATCCATACATATAAAGTAAGGAAAATTTGATGCATTTATACCCATATTTAAAGCATCTGCTTTTCCACCATTTTTCTTTCTTATAAGGGTTATTGGTACTTTTTGATCCTTTGTCTCAAATACATGAACAACATGATTACATGGTATCTTCATCTCAATAGGCTTATTTATTCTCTGCATATTAAAAGCATCGATAACTGCTTTTGAAGTATCGTCCTTAGATCCGTCATCGACTACTATTATTTCATACAAGGTGTATTCAAGAGTAAGAAGAGACTTAATAGTATCAACTATAGTGACAACCTCATTATATGCTGGCACAACTATACTTACAGGAATATAGTAATCATCTGCAATCTTATTTTCGAGAAGATCAGATTTTTTTGAATTATACAATGTAAATGAACCTACTATAACAGAAAGAAAAAGAAATGTAGCGTATCCAACAAGATATATAATATAAAAAATGCCTATATAGAAATATATTTGCTTATATGCTTCTGCCATATAGTTTACCTCCACATTCATCTTTTTTATCACTTGTTAATTTACGTACATCAAGAAAATACTGCATTATATCCATGGCATATCTGTCATTTCCATTAAATATTTCAAGAAGATCATTATACTCAAGACCAAGTTTTTCAAGAGAATCTGCCGCATTAATTTGAACAACCCATTTATCTGAAAACATAGCCTGTTTAAGGGCAAAAATTGTCTCAGCACATGGATAAGCATAAAGATATTTCGCTGCATACTCCGCATATCTTACTTTTGTTTTATCAGTATCTTTTAAGCAGTCAATTAAATATCCATATGCATCTTTGTATGGAAAAAGACCAAGATATCCTATACATAAAATATGTATAGAGTCAGAAAGACTTTCATCCTTTAAAAATTCAAACATTTCTTTTTGATAATTTCCGCTTACCGTAGGTGCAAAATTACAAATTGCCTCCTGTATCCATTCCTTGTAATTATAAAACCCGTTAATAAGTTTTTTTAGAAGTTCATCCTTATCACCTGTGAAACTTTGAAATCCTACAGAAAGTACACGCTCATGTGTATAGGCATCACTTTTGTTTATAATCTCTACTCCCTCAATAACTTTTTTCACATCACCCGTTGCATATAATATGCGCATAGCATTATAGCGACAGTATAAACTTGGCATATAAAGGTATTTCTTAATAATTTTAAGCACTTCATCATCTGATCTAAATTCACAAATGTTATATTTATAAAGAATATTTAAGAAATATGCCATTTTTCTTGGGGACTGTTTTAGAAATTTCTCGCAAAGATATTGAATTACGAAAAATTCACCCCTTATCATTTCATGCGCCTTATCCATTTCTTTAGCCTTAAGCTTATCTAGAAGACCATCTAAAGCCATTAATGCAAAACTTCTAACCAAAAGATGTTTTATAATAAATACAGAACAAGCTCCTATTGATCCATTCTTAGTAAACTTATCACTTAAAACCAAAAACCTTTTATAAAAATAATTAGTATAAAATTTAAGTGCATACGGATAAATCTTCGATGCAAAAATAAATATTATATTAAAAGCTATCATTGCGGCACATATAACAATATATATATACAGCATCCTTTCAATTCTCATAAACTAATTCTTTTCCTTTTCAAGTTCTTCCCAGTAATCTTTTAACATATAATAAGATTTTTTTAATCTTTCATGGTAAGTAATATTGTCTCCCCAGCCTTTTAACTTAAAAGAATCACTCTTTATTCTTTCATCCATTCCATCAACCCCGATACCAGCATATAACTCTTTTACGGATATATCTTCAACTCCGTAATTTAAGTAATAATCATCGTGTATTTTCATTTCTGATGGGTTACTAAAATTAAGTAGTCCCCATGGGATCTTAATCTCTATATCATCATCTTTAAAGCAAAAATCTGCAAGAGAATTAAATTTTTCACTGTCCGGATTTGCATTACCATACTCTAATAAACCAGTAGAAAATGTTTTGGCATATTCATTCCTGTCTAAGGAGCTAACTACTGGGTCCATATTTGTTTTAAGAAGTGATTTTATGTCATTAAATACAGGACTATTAACAGATGGTGGATCTACAAACGCATCCTCATTATATATTTCATGACTAAACATTGCATCTAGCGAATTATATCTTTCCTGTACCATCATTCTGCTATTATCCATGCCATCAATAATAATTAAAAAATCAGCTTGCCTGTCAAATTTAACATCAAAGTTTTCACAGTATGTGCTTCCAGATTTAGGAGTAATATCTATCGGAATGTAAATTATATCATTATCTGGATTGTAATCCTCTTTATGTGCTTTAAAGTATATATACTTTTCATCATATTTAATGGAAATATTTAAATCCTTATCACCAGAAACTATGTCATTATCTGACCACTCTTTAATATCTCCATCAACATAGCATGTACTTTCTTCTTTTCCTGGATCAAATGATAACAGACCGTAAAACTGATCATCTGTCTGAGCATCACTCCAGTAAATAGTTTTATTTTCATCTGTACCATAAATTGTATTAGGTGTAGTTTTCTGCCACTCATCCTGCCATGTATAAAGAATTGAACCGCTGCATCCTGCATCCATAATATCCTTATAACTGTCAATAATCGCCTCTCCTTGCATAAACTCATTTAAGTGACCTGAAGTCTTATCACTCAAAGTATTCTTTATGGAAATACCTCTGCCAGAACTAACTCCATATTCAGCTACAATAACTGGATATGAATGAAATTCATTTAATTTCTCCACATATTTTTTATATGCATTATCATCATATCTGTCATATACATATGTATCTCCTACTTTTTCAAACTCATAATAATCAGGATAATGAGTATAAAGGTGATATGATACGAAATATCCAGCCTTAAATTTATCCAATGGAACTATATTATCTGCATTTATACAGGCAATCTTTGGATATGACCCTGTAATAACACTTGGATATACAAAAGGGTCTGTTGAATTCCAGTTTGAAAAAGAAACAAGTCTTTGCTCATTATATTTTTTTGTCTCATAAGAAATAAGTTTATCCTGAACCTCTGCAAGCATACTTTCAAAAGGAGAAGCCTCATCAAGAGCTTCTATATATTTTCCCTTATAAGGTTCTATATTCTTTCTTATATTATTAGTGTATACTACAGTGCTTTCACGCCACTCTGATCCTACAATATATCCTAAAACCCATTTAGAAACATCTTTATCAAAATTAGTATAATCCTTATTGTAACCTGCATTTGTAAAAGCATTCCCGTGTATTACATTAACAGTGTTCTTACATTCTTTTATAAAGCTTTTTTTGAAATCTGCATCATGTGCATCAAGATGTGAGTTTTGTTTGTAATCGCTAACCCATACTCCCTGTATAAGATATAAAGGATTATCATTATCTTTATTGAACTCAAATAAGGCTTCATAGAAATCGGCATTATAAACAGTGTAAATACGTATTGTATTTGCACCAAGAGCCTGTATTTCACGAAACCATCTCAAATATGTATCTTTAGAAATAGCATTGTCTGAAGGCCATTTTCCCGGAATCGAGGCACTTAAGTTTACTCCACGTATTTCAAACTCTTCAAACTCACCATCTCTTTTAATCTCAATCTTTTTATTATTAACCCTTATATTTGTTTCTATTTTTGGCTCTTTAAAGAAACCATCAATAAATTCCGTATTATATCTTAAAAACCTAAAAGAATAGATAAGGGAAATTACAACAATAACTGTTGCTACAAATTTTTTCATAAAGACTCCTAATGATTAAACTGTTTTACATGGGACTCATGACTGTACTGACGGAGTATTTCAATATTTTCATCCATCCATTTGCCACGCTCTATAATGTAATTCTTAAGCTGATCTATAGCTTCATCATAAGAATGAATATTTCTTTCTACTGGAACAAGAATAGGATCATCATAAGCGCTTTCCCACACTTCATAGTTTCTATCTATGGCATCACCTAAATACTCTCTTGTCTTATCAATATAATTTAAAAGATATTCTTCACTTAAATAAGTTTCTCTAAGTTCTTTATATCTTTTAATAACAAACTCTGTGAATTTCTCATCTTTAAAGAGCATAAAATCCCATATATTTTTTTCGGGATTTAAATTCTTACCATCATCTTGCACGTCAATATAATTATCACATGCATTGTTAAAATCCCATACAACTTTCTTGTATTTACCACCAAGACTTTTATAAATATATGTTGAATATATTCCTGAATCAAGATTTCCTGAAAATTCATTTATTATATAGTAGTCAACAAAGTTTTTAACATCTATATCATTCCAGTATCCATATGCATTTGTATCATAGTCATATGAAAACAGTCTCTTTTCAAAACTAGAAAAATCATCTATTATATACTGCTTTTTTTCTCTTGTCAGCGTATTTTTTCTTGGAAACTTAATGTCAAGTACATGTTCATTTTGTTTAAGTTCATTTAAAAGGGTTGATATATTTTTAAAACTGACACTACTTCCCCTGTCAAGGCGAAGCAGATAACTTGTAAGTTTTGAACCTGTATCTTCTTTCTTTAGATTAATCCTGCTATTTTCTTCTCCGCTTGATACAGTTTCTGTCATTAGATAAAGCCCAATATATTTATTATTTAGAAACACTTCACAATATCTTACATTTGGTGCATATTCCATTATTTCACCAGAAATGTTATACCACATATAATTTCGCATAAGTGTCTTGTCAAGATAAGGACCATGAAGAGCCCACTCATAATGTGGATTCATGCCCATTATCTTTGAATATTTATGTTGTTTATTTTCCGTAAGTCGAATAAGATAATTCTTCTTTGGAAAGTATCTTGACGAGCTTCCTCTAACACGAATCTGAGCTTCTAAATCAGCCTTAGGTTCATCGTTTAAATAATTATATTCACCTTTATTATCTATAATCTTTATGCTGGCATCAGTCATTTTACTTCCATCTTTTGCCGTTGTATATTTTTTAAGACTGTTAGCAGTTTTATCAATTGGTACACCTGGAACAGGCTCATTAAAAGTATCTATAAGCACAATTGGAAGATGTGTTTTAAACTCATTATCATCCTTTGATTCATCCGCTTTTACTTCCTTAGCATAAATATGCTGATGATATCTTCCTTTTACCTGATTAGAAGACATATCGCTTACATAAAATGCTGTAAAAAGAGCAATAAGAACAACTAAAGATCCATAAATCTTATGTTTCATTTAAATCACCTGCAGTTAATTCTAACTTGAAATTTCATCGTTTTGAGTAACAATATTAAAGTAATCAATATTTCCTATATCATATACAGCCTCTGTAATACTTTTATCACGTGTTGCTGTATTATCAAGTGCTTTTTTTGTTATCTCATAAATAAACTCTATCTTTTCTGAAGTAGAATTCTTTACTCTTAAATTTATATTATGAGAGAAATACTGGAACATTAATGCTTCGATTTTCTGCTCATTAATTCTGTCTCCTCTTACTATAAGAAGTATTCTGTTATCATTTTTAATACTTCCAAGAAAAAGGAACAAAACAAATACAACTGCACTTCCAACTGCTGCTACAAGATAATCTCCTACACCGCAGCATATACCTACAATGATCGTCCAGAAAATATATACTGTATCTCTTGAATCCTTAATGGCCGTTCTAAAACGAACAATTGAAAGAGCACCGACCATACCAAGAGATAATGCTATATTATTACCTATAACAGTCATAACAGTTGCTGTAAGCACAGTAAGTATAATAAGAGAAACATTAAACTTTTTACTGTAAACTGCTCCACTATGAGATATTGCATAAGATGTGTAAATAACAAAACCTATAATAGCAGCAACAACAAGATGAAGTACAATATCCTGGGCTGTTAAATTTCCTGAGTTTTCCATTAACTCGATAATATAGTTTTTCATTAAAAAATGTCCTCCGGGTTAAAAATTATAGTGTAGTGTGCTTTTTCTTGCAAGGCAGTACTTGCTTACTGCAAGTGGTGATCTATCTGCAAGATTTAAAATATCTTTTATATATGAAAGTAAAAATCCATTGAATTTTACTTCAAGAACTGAATTATATTCATCTAGAACAGGATTCATAGGTAGATTCTCAAGGAATATATCATATGAAGACTCTGTTGAGATTATATGACTATCAAGTGTTATACGAGTCTTATTCTCTCTTGCAATAAATGCCTTGCGATTA
>SAMEA104404100__coassemble_912_pt1 | contig 29359 bp, 27 predicted proteins | sample SAMEA104404100__metabat2_high_PE_088 | metagenome-assembled genome bin SAMEA104404100 (sample SAMEA104404100) | Balaenoptera acutorostrata
ACAATTAACTCAAAGATGAGAACATCACTTGATATCGCCACAGATCCTTGGGGCATCAAAGTAAATAGAGTGGAACTTAAAAATATCATGCCTCCACAAGCAATTCAGGATGCTATGGAGAAACAGATGAAAGCAGAGCGTGAAAGACGTGAAGCGATTCTTCGCGCAGAAGGTGAGAAGAAATCAACAATACTTGTTGCAGAAGGAGAAAAGGAGTCTGTTATCCTTGAAGCGGAAGCAGCAAAACAGGCAGCGATTCTTCATGCTGATGCTGAAAAACAAAAAAGAATTAAAGAAGCTGAAGGACAGGCAGAAGCCATCCGTACAGTACAAAAAGCTACTGCAGAAGGTATAGAATATATAAAAGCTGCAGGAGCTGATGAGGCAGTTCTTACAATGAAGAGCCTTGAGGCATTCGCAAAAGCTGCCGATGGAAAAGCAACTAAGATTATTATTCCATCAGAAGTTCAGGGTATTGCCGGACTTACAAAAACAATAGCGGAGATAGCTAAGGAAAAATAATGGAAATCAGGATATCTGTAAGAGAACTTGTCGAGTTTATTTTACGACAGGGAGACATTGATAACAGAATATCAGCAGGTGCCACAAAACAGGCAATGTTATTAGGGGGAAAGACTCATAGGAAGATCCAGAAAAAGATGGATTCTTTTTACCATGCGGAAGTCCCCCTTTTTGTGGTGCATGAATGTAACGGATTTGATTTAAAGGTAGAAGGTCGTGCAGACGGCATAATAATTAAAGATAATGAAGTTACAATAGATGAGATAAAAGGTGTTTTAAAGTCTCTTGATAAAGTTAAAGAGCCGGTTCCTGCACATTTAGCTCAGGCAAAATGTTATGGATATATGTATGCTGCTAAAAATAAATTTAAGGATAAAGATGTTGTTAAAGTTCAGATGACATATTGTCAGATGGTTACTGAGGAAATAAAGAGATTTGATTTTAGTTATACATATAAAGAACTAAAGGAATGGTTTAAAAATCTTGTAACTGAATATGAAAAATGGGCCCGTTTTAAGATGGACTGGAAAGCTAAAAGAAATAACTCAATTAAAGAGGTTGAATTTCCATATAAATACAGGGAAGGACAAAGGGATATTGCGGTTAGCGTGTACAAGTCTGTAATTAGGAAAAAACAACTTTTTATACAGGCACCTACAGGTGTTGGTAAGACTATAGCTACCGTTTTTCCGTCTGTAAAAGCGATAGGTGAAGGTCTTGCAGAAAATATTTTTTATCTTACAGCAAGAACAATAACAAGAACAGTAGCTGAGGATGCTTTTAAGCTTTTAAGAGAGCAGAATCTAAAGATGAAGGTCGTAACACTTACTGCAAAGGATAAAATATGTCCTCTTGAAGAGACAAACTGCCGTCCTGATATATGCCCTTATGCAAAAGGACATTTTGACAGAGTTAACGACGCTGTATTTGATCTTATAAATAATAATGACAGCTGGGACAGGGAGACTATAATAAATCAGGCAAATAAGTATAAAGTGTGTCCGTTTGAAATGTCTTTAGATGCTTCTTTATGGGCAGATGCGGTTATATGCGATTATAACTATGTATTTGACCCTGATGCGCACCTTAGAAGATTTTTTGATGAAGACAGCACTGATGATAAAATCTTTCTTATAGATGAGGTTCACAACCTTGTAGAGCGTGGAAGAAGTATGTACAGTGCAGCTATCTATAAAGAGGATATTTTAGCACTTAAAAAGCTTGTAAGATTTGATGATCCGGTGCTTGCAAAAAGACTTGATGAGTGTAACAGGCAGCTTTTGACTCTTAAAAGGGAAACAGAAGGAGTTAATATAATTGACAGTCTTGGATTTGTAGTTATTAAACTTTTAAATGTTATGTCAGGTCTTGAGGATTATATTGAAACAGTACCTGAAGAGAAAAAAGAAGAAGTACTTAATATATATTTTGAGATAAGAACCTTTCTTAATATATATGATCTTGTTGATGATAATTATGTTATCTATTCGGAAATGGAAAATGACGGAAGATTTAAAGTGGAGCTTCTTTGCATGAATCCTGCTAGAAATCTTAGTACTTATATGGAAAAGAGTAGAAGCGCAGTTCTTTTTTCGGCAACTCTTTTACCAGTAAATTATTACAAGGAACTTTTAAGCACGAGAAAAGATGATTATGCAATATATGCATCTTCTCCTTTTCCTAAAGAAAATCTTGGACTTTTCCTTGCAAGTGATGTTAGCACTAAATATACAATGAGAACAGATGATATGTTTCTTAGATATGCGCAGTATATTTTAAAGGCTGTAAGAATGAAAAAAGGAAATTATATGGTATTTTTCCCTTCGTACCAACTTTTAAAAGATGTGTATAATGCGCTTTATGAATCTGGTATGGGTGATATAACATTTATTATCCAGGAACCATATATGACAGAAGAAGACAGAGAAGCTTTTATAAAATCTTTTGAAGAAACAAGAAAGACAACTCTTGTAGGCCTTTGTGTTATGGGTGGAATATTCTCAGAGGGAATAGACCTTACAGGAGAAAGCCTTATAGGAGCGATTATCGTTGGAACAGGACTACCGATGGTATGTACAACAAGAGAACTTTTAAGACAGTATTTCGATGAAAAAGAGGGAAGAGGTTTTGATACAGCTTATTTAAATCCTGGTATTAATAAAGTGCTTCAGTCTGCAGGAAGAGTTATAAGAACAAAGGATGATAAAGGGATAGTTCTTCTTCTTGATGAAAGATTCAATAACTCTTCATATAGAATGAATTTCCCAAGAGAGTGGGATGATATACAAATGTGTACAATAGATACACTAGAAGGAAAAATATCAGATTTTTGGACGAAAAATTAACACGGAAATACGAAATACGAAAAAATTAAAAAAGTTTAAAAAAGTTGTTGACAAATCCTTGTGTATGATTGTATAATAACAAAGTCGGTTGCGAACAACACCGACAATATGGCGGAATAGCTCAGTTGGCTAGAGCACGCGGTTCATACCCGCGGTGTCGTAGGTTCAAATCCTATTTCCGCTATTTATATGGGATCATAGCTCAGCTGGGAGAGCATCTGCCTTACAAGCAGAGGGTCATAGGTTCGAGTCCTATTGGTCCCATATACTTAATAGAATATGGCGGAATAGCTCAGTTGGCTAGAGCACGCGGTTCATACCCGCGGTGTCGTAGGTTCAAATCCTATTTCCGCTACTTTTGAGAGTCCGTTTTAACGGACTCTTTTTTGGTTTAAAGGTAAATTTACATAAATTTGTTGATTATGATAATAGATTTCTTTTACATGTTCATGATAATATAAGCATACAGAAAGTTTGTTCGAAGTTTTTGCAGTGATTGATAGAGTTGTATTTGTTGAATTTTAAAATGCCAATTAATTTTTCACGTGTTGGCACATGTATAGTTATATTTTCGTTAATAGCTATATCTGTTACAGATTATAAAAAGAATATTATTCCGGATTATATGTGTTTATCCCTTTTTATTGGAGCTGTATTTGATTATATACAAGAAATTATCAATAATGGGTTTGTTATAAAAGCACTTACAAATAGAATTGTTGGTTCTCTTGTTATAAGTATATTTTTACTATTACTTGCTTTAATAACCAATGGTGGTATAGGCGGCGGAGATATTAAGATGACAGCAGCGGCCGGCTTTTTGCTTGGAGTACCATATATATTGGTAGCTTTTTTTATAAGTTATCTGTTTGCTGCTCTGTTTATTTTTATTAGTGGTGGCTTTAAAAGGAATAATATGAAAAATAGTGTTCCTATAGGTCCATATCTGTCAATGGGGATACTAGTTACTATGTACTTTGGAGAAAAGATATTACAGTGGTTTTTAATTTAGATAAAAAGTAATAATGAAAATTCTGTGGCCGTATGGAAATAAAAAAATATTTATGGTAAAATCATATAGGTGAAAACTATTTTGGAGGAATAGATATGAGTGAAAATTCAAAACAGGCCATAAGAATAGTGCTTGGTGGTTATCTTGCCTTTGTCGGAATAAGACTTTTTAAACAGGCAGTATTTGATCATGTAGGAAATATTGCAATGGGAGCATTTTTAGGAGCAACTTTTGCGATTGTAGGACTTATATATGCAGGAATGGCATTAAAGAAGAATCTTGCTGATAAAAAAGCAGAATTAGATCTTAAATATGCAGATCCTGTAGAAGATGAAGAAACAGCCAAAGAAGTTGTTGAAGAGACAGAAGAAGCTTTGGAGACAGTTGACGCTAAAGTAGATGAAGAAACTGCAGAAGAAGTTAAAGAGACAGAAGCAGACTAATTGTAAAGGAGGAGATTTTAATGCGTGTAGGAATGGGATACGATGTTCATAAGTTAGTTGAAGGACGTAAACTTATTTTAGGTGGAGTTGAGATTCCATATGAAAAAGGATTATTAGGACATTCAGATGCAGACGTGCTTTTACATGCAATTATGGATTCACTTCTTGGAGCTGCTGCACTTGGAGATATAGGGAAGCATTTTCCGGATACTGATGAAAGATATAAAGGAATTTCAAGTATCAAACTTCTTGAACATGTAGGAAATCTTCTTGATGAGAATGGATATATTATCGAGAACATTGATGCGACTATAATAGCACAGAGACCAAAGATGAGACCTTTTATTGATACAATGAGACAGAATATTGCTGATACACTTAAGATTGAATTGGATCAGATAAATGTAAAAGCTACAACAGAAGAAGGACTTGGATTTACAGGAGTTGGAGAAGGAATTTCTTCACAGTCAATATGCGCAGTCGAAAAGTTAAGAAATTATGCAAGTTTTGATGTGTCTAATGAGGTAGGAATGTGCCAGTCATGTAAGGGTATGTGTAATAATTAGACTGTTGACAAAACCTTGTTTTTTGAATAATATATTTAGTATAGTTTAATAGTAAAAGCTTTGATAGAAAAGAGTACTGTATAATAAACTAAAAGAGAGAAACTGTCACCGGCTGAAAGCAGTTTTAAGGGGAAGATACAGGAAGTGCATTCTTGAGCTGATAGGGGGAATTAAGTATCCTTATCCGGTTGACATACGTTATATGTTTTGAGTGAAAGATAATAATCTTTTAATAGAGTGGAACCGCGGATGAACTTCGTCTCTTTTTTGAGACGGAGTTTTTGCTTTTTTAAGGAGGAACGCTTATGGGCTTTATATCCTATATAAAAGAAGAAATAAATGTAATAAGAGAACGAGATCCTGCAATCAAATCAAATATGGAAGTTTTTTTATATCCAAGTTTTAAAGTTATCTTAAGATACAGAGTTGCTCATAAACTTTATTTAAAGAAACACTATTTTCTTGCAAGGTGGATTTCTCAAAGAGCAGCAAGAAAGACAGGTATAGAGATTCATCCTGGTGCAACAATCGGCAAAGGTCTTTTTATTGACCATGGAAGCGGTGTTATTATAGGTGAGACAGCTATACTTGGAGATAATGTTACTCTTTATCAGGGAGTTACCCTTGGAGGAACAGGCAAAGAACAGGGCAAGCGTCATCCAACTCTTGAAGACAACGTAATGGTAAGTGCAGGAGCCAAAGTATTAGGTTCATTTACTATAGGTGAGAATTCAAAGATTGGTGCAGGCTCTGTAGTACTTGAAGCAGTGCCACCTAACTGTACAGTAGTGGGGGTTCCAGGGCGAATAGTAAGAAGAGATAATACTAAAATACCAAGAAGCGATATGGACCAGGTTCACCTTCCAAATCCAACACTTAATGATATTAAAGAACTTCAGATTGAGAACTTCCAGTTGTTTGAAGAACTTAAAGATATGGAAAGCCATATGTTTTGTATGGAAGAGACATCAAATGGAGATTATCATGTAAAAGATAAATGTAAGCAGTGTAAAGAGAATTTACGAAAACAGATAGAAGAGGAGAAGAAGCAAAATGAAACTGTATAACACATTAGCAAAGACTAAAGAAGAATTTGTACCTTTAGAGGAGAATAAAGTAAAGATGTATGTATGCGGACCTACAGTATACAATTACATACATATTGGTAATGCAAGACCAATGATCGTATTCGATACAGTAAGAAGATACTTTGAATACAAAGGATATGATGTTAACTACGTATCAAACTTTACAGATGTTGATGATAAGATTATTAAAAAATCAATTGAAGAAGGAATTCCAGCAGAAGAAGTTGCTAAGCGTTACATTGATGAGTGTAAGAAAGATATGGAATCAATGAATATTAAACCTGCAACAAAACATCCACTTGCAACAGAAGAAATTGATGGAATGATTGATATGATAAGCACACTTATTGAAAAAGGATATGCTTATGAGAAGAACGGAACAGTATACTACCGTACAAGAAAATTTGCTGATTATGGTAAATTATCTCATAAAAACCTTGATGATCTTCAGTCAGGCGGACGTTCACTTCTTGTTTCAGGTGTAGATGAGAAAGAAGATCCACTTGATTTCGTATTATGGAAACCTAAAAAAGAAGGAGAACCTTTCTGGGTATCACCATGGAGTGAAGGACGTCCAGGATGGCATATCGAGTGTTCTGTAATGTCTAAGAAATACTTAGGAGAGCAGATTGATATTCACGCTGGTGGAGAGGATCTTATCTTCCCACATCATGAGAATGAGATTGCACAAAGTGAAGCGGCTAACGGAAAAGAATTTTCTAAATATTGGTTACACAATGGATTCCTAAATATTAACAATAAAAAGATGTCTAAATCACTTGGAAACTTCTTTACAGTACGTGAGATTGGCGAAAAATATGATCTTCAGGTTCTTAGATTCTTTATGTTAAGTGCACATTATAGAAGTCCGCTTAACTTTAGCGCAGACCTTATGGTAGCTGCAGGAGTTGGCCTTAACCGTATTCTTACAGCGGCAGACAATCTTAAATTCCTTATGGGTAATGCATATGATGCAGAGATGACAGCTGAAGAAAAAGAATTATTTGCAAAGACAGCAGATTTTGTTGCAGATTTTGAAAGAGCTATGGAAGATGACTTTAATACAGCAGATGCAATTTCAGCAATCTTTGATCTTGTTAAATTTGCAAACACAAATTGTACAGGGGAGAACACTAAGGCATTTATTGAAGAAGTAAGAAACTTAATAGTAAAACTTACAGATGTACTTGGTATTATTGTAGAAAAAGAAGAAGAGATTCTTGATGATGATATTGAAAAACTTATTGAAGAGCGTCAGGCGGCAAGAAAAGAAAGAAACTTCGCACGTGCTGATGAAATCAGAGATGAGCTTTTAGAGAAAGGTATTGTACTTAAAGATACAAGAGAAGGTGTAAAATGGGAGAGAGTATAACAAACGAATTCCAGAACTATATAGATGAAGTATTAGATCTAAAAGACGTTGACATAAAAACTTACTCACCACTTGTACTTGCATATATTGGAGATTGTGTTTACGATCTTATTATTAAATCAATGATGATTAATAAAGGTAATAATAAAGTAAATAAACTTCATGAAATGACAAGTAGTTATGTTCAGGCTTCAGCACAGTCTTTTATGATGCGTGCTATGCAGGAACATTTAACAGAAACAGAACATGCAGTATACAGACGAGGACGTAATGCCAAGTCTGTATCACCTGCAAAAAATCAGTCTATTACAGATTATAGAAGAGCAACAGGTTTCGAGGCTTTATTAGGTTATCTTTATCTTAATAAAGAGTATAAAAGACTTGTAGACCTTGTTAAAATAGGCCTTGACAGTTTTGAACAGCAGGAGAATTAAAATGGAAGAAAATATTAAAGTAGAAAAAGATAACAGAGAGCATACACTTGTTATAGAAGGACGTAATGCGGTTATTGAAGCATTTCGCTCAGAGAAACCTATCGACAAACTTTTCGTTCTTGATGGATGCCAGGACGGACCGGTTCGTACTATAGTAAGAGAAGCAAAGAAACACGATACAATTATTAATTTTGTAACAAAAGAAAGACTCGCTCAGATTTCCTTAACAGGAAAACATCAGGGAGTTATAGCATACGCGGCAGCATATGATTATGCATCAGTTGATGATATGTTTAAGCTTGCTGAAGAAAAAGGAGAAGATCCATTTATTATTGTTCTTGATAATATTGAAGATCCACATAATCTTGGAGCAATTATTCGTACAGCAAACCTTGCAGGAGCACACGGAGTTATTATTCCAAAGAGACGTGCAGTAGGACTTACAGCAACAGTTGCAAGAACATCAGCAGGTGCACTTAACTACACACCAGTTGCTAAAGTTACTAATATTGCTAAGACAATGGAAGAACTTAAGAAACGTGGTATCTGGTTTGTATGTGCAGATATGAATGGTGAATCAATGTATAGATGCAACCTTAAAGGACCTATCGGACTTGTTATTGGTAATGAGGGCGAAGGTGTTGGAAGACTTGTAAAAGAGAAATGTGATTTTACAGCAAGTATACCTATGAAAGGTGATATCGATTCTCTTAATGCGTCAGTTGCAGCAGGAGTTCTTGCTTACGAGATTGTAAGACAGAGAATGAACTAATATATTCTAAAGGATGGAGTAATGGCTAAATACAACAGGATACCTGATGAGAATCTTATTGAAATGTATCACGAAGGTGATGCGAAAGTACTTGATTATATAATGGAAAAGTACAAAAGCCTTGTTAAGAAGAAAGCACGTGCTATGTTTTTAATTGGTGGCGAAACAGAAGATTTAATACAGGAAGGCATGATAGGGCTTATGAAAGCTGTAAGAGATTATGAACCTTCAAAAGAAGTTGCATTTTCAAGTTTTGCAGATATATGTATATCAAGACAAATGTATACAGCTATAGAAGCATCGCTTAGAAAGAAACACCAGCCTCTTAATTCATACATATCTTTATATGATGAGGGAAGCGATTCTGATGGCGAGAAGCATCAGCCACTTATTGATACTATAGAATCCGTTGTTGAAAATGATCCGGAGACTTTATATTTTGAAAAAGAATTTTCGGAAGTATTTGTAGAGAACTTAAAACAGAATTTAAGTGATTTTGAAAACAGAGTTCTTTATCTTCATCTTCTTGGAACGGAATATAAGAAGATAGCTGAACTTTTAGATAAAACACCTAAAGCTATAGACAATGCCCTTCAGAGAATAAGAGCTAAAGCGGATACATTACTTAAATTATATAAATAGCGGAGGATAGGCGATGAAATTCGTAATTCAAAGAGTTACATCAGCAGATGTTAAAGTAAACGGAGAAACACTTGGAGAAATCGAAAAAGGATTTATGGTTCTTATCGGCGTTTCAGATAGTGATACAAAAGAAATAGCAGATAAGATGGTTAAAAAACTTGTTGGTCTTAGAATATTTGAAGATGAACAGGGAAAAACAAATCTTTCACTTGCAGATGTAGGAGGAAGCCTTCTTCTTATATCGCAGTTTACACTTTATGCAAACTGCAAGAAAGGTTATAGACCAAGTTTTATCGAAGCTGGTAAACCTGATATGGCAAGCGATATGTATGAATATATTATTGAAAAGTGTAAAGAAACAGTTCCAAATGTTCAAAGAGGACAGTTTGGTGCAGATATGAAAGTATCTCTTGTAAATGATGGTCCATTTACAATTGTGCTTGATTCCGAAACACTATAGATTATTGACAACTATTTATACCTAGTGTATAGTTATTGTGTTGTGATTGAACAGCACAATATGCTGCCATGGCTCAGTAGGTAGAGCGTCGCCTTGGTAAGGCGGAGGTCGGCGGTTCGAGTCCGCTTGGCAGCTTTATTATTTAATATTTTTACAAAAGGAATCAGTTTGACTGGTTCCTTTTGTGGTACAATGGACTTATATATAATCGGGAGGTGCTTTTTATGCCATCATTTTTAGAAGACATACATAAGTTTTATGGGACAGGAGAGAAGAATAATAAAGGTCAGTCTTTAGAAGAGTTTCTTGAAGAATACAATCCTTACAAATATAAGAATCCATGTTGTACAACAGATGCAGTTGTATTTTCGTACAAGGATGAGTTAAAGTCTGATTTAAGTGGACTTAAAGTTCTTATGGTAAAGAGATCGAATCATCCAAGTATAGGTAGATGGGCGCTTCCAGGAGGGTTTATAGAGTTAAGGGAGAATTTAGAAGATACAGCAAGACGTGAACTTGAAGAGGAGACGGGTGTTAAAGGAATTGCAGCGGAGCAGTTTGCTGTATATGGAGATGTTTCAAGGGACCCACGTGCAAGAATTATAACATCAGCATATATGTCACTTGTTAGGGAAGATGAAGTTAAAGTACAAGCTGGAGATGATGCGGCCGATGCAGTATGGTGTCAGGTGTCTGTAAATAAGTTATCAGAAGAAGATAATAGCGAATATGTGCATGAGACATATAAACTTTTTGTGAAGAACGAAGATAAAGACTTAGATGCATGTGCAACGGTAAAACACATCTTAAGAAAAGGTATTATAAAAGAAGAAAAATATGTAGTAGAAGATATGGATGTAATTGCATGTGATCATGCTGCAATTATAACTCAGGCATATCTTATTTTAAGAGAAAGAGTATAGTACAAAAGACGCCGATGAAATTAATCACCGACGTCTTTTTATATTTTTAGAAATGCTTTATTTATTGTTTTTCTTTTTACGTGTTACAGAGTAAACCATTCCAAGGAATAAGAATGCTATTATCATCCAAGATACAAATACAACGGTTCCTCTTTCACTGAACATGTCATAGTAGCCTTTAAGGTAAATAATAACTACAATCCATGGAAGAATGTGTGTCATGTAGAAACGCATCTTCTGTGGGAATTTAAGTCCATCACCTGTGTTAGCTTCTTTTATAAAGTTATCCCATCCCCATCCATTCTTATGAGTGCAGAATAAGAGATAAATAACTGAACCAAGTGGAAGAATATTACTTGAAACAAGGAAGTCTTCAAGGTCCATAATATTTGTTCCAGCACCAAGAGGCTGAATTCCTGAAAGTACGTTAAATCCTAAAATACATGGAATACTAAGTACAATAATAAGTACGATGTTAATTCCAACTGATTTATTTCTGCTGAAACCAAAAAGATCCATTCCAAATGATACAAGGTTTTCAAATACACCTACAATAGTGGATAATGCTGCAAAGAAGAGGAATAGGAAGAAAAGTGATCCCCAGAAACGTCCTCCTGCCATCTGTGTAAATATATTAGGTAATGTTATAAATACAAGGCTTGGTCCAGCAGCAGGCTCAACACCAAAGGCAAAGCATGCTGGAATTACAATAAGTCCGGCAACAAGTGCAACGAATGTATCAAGAATAACTATGTTGACTGATTCACCTGTAAGTGAACGCTTTTTATCAAGGTAACTTCCAAATATAGCCATACCACCCATTCCAATACTAAGAGTAAAGAAAGCCTGGCTCATGGCACCGAAAATTACATTTCCAATACCATTTTCCATCATTCTTCCAAAATCTGGTACAAGATAGAATTTTAAGCCTTCTTTAGCACCTGGAAGAGTGACAGAATTAAATGCAAGAACAATCATAAGGGCTAATAGAGCAATCATTGTAATTTTCATGATTTTCTCTACACCTTTTTGAAGTCCTATATTACAGATTCCAAAAGCTATAAGTATAACAAGTACTGTCCAGAACATAAGTGAAGCAGGTGCTGCAAGCATGCTGTCAAACTGATTTACTACAGACTCAGTTGAAACGTTTACGAAATCACCTTTTATCATCTTAAAACAGTAGTGAAGCATCCAGCCACCTACCATTGAGTAAAACATAACTAAGATGTAGTTACCTGCAATAGCAACCCATCTCATTTGATGCCATTTGCTTCCTTTAGGTTCAAGTGTGTTATAAGAAGTGGCTATGCTTTTCTGACTGGCACGGCCAACGCTGAATTCACAAACGATTATAGGCAAACCAAGTAGTAATAGAAAAGCAAGATATATAAGTATGAAAGCTGCTCCACCATATTTACCTGTCATGTAAGGGAACTTCCATACATTTCCAAGACCGACGGCACATCCTGCAGAAACAAGAATGAATCCAAGTCTTGATCCGAATTTTTCTCTTTTCATTTTAACTGCCTCCAAAAACATTTTTCTTAAAGCGACGCTTTAAACCGTAACGCTTTACACTACTACAGTATAACATAAACACACAAAATTGCAAGAATCTTAATAATATTTTGTAAAGAAAAACAAGATGCGTAAATTACAGTTAAAAATAGTGACGAAATTTTTGTGAGTCCTTGATGAAGGTCTGAATTTATGGTAAGATAATGGGCGATATTAAGTAACAAAGGAATTTTAGGAGGAAGCTATGGAAAACGAGAAAATCGAGAAAGTTTCTAAGAATTTTATCGAACAGGAAATAGATAAAGACCTTGCAGAAGGAGTATACGATCATGTCGTAACAAGATTCCCACCAGAACCAAACGGATATCTTCATATTGGACATGCAAAATCAATTATTCTTAACTATGGTCTTGCACAGAAATATAATGGAACATTCCATATGAGATTTGATGATACAAACCCTACAAAAGAAAAAGTAGAGTTCGTAGAATCTATTAAAGAGGATATTAAATGGCTTGGTGCTGACTGGAAAGATCATCTTTACTTTGCATCAGACTATTTTGATCAGATATATGAGTATGCTGTTAAGCTTATTAAGAAAGGCAAAGCATATGTTTGCGACCTTACAGCAGAGCAGATGAGAGAGTACAGAGGAACTCTTACAGAGCCAGGTAAAGAAAGTCCATACAGAAACAGATCAATCGAAGAAAACCTTGAACTTTTTGAGGCTATGCGTGATGGTAAATTTGCTGATGGAGAGAAAGTTCTTAGAGCTAAAATAGATATGGCTTCACCTAACATTAACATGCGTGATCCTATAATTTACCGTGTTGCAAGAATGACACATCATAATACAGGTGATAAATGGTGCATTTACCCAATGTATGATTTTGCTCATCCACTTGAAGATGCTATTGAAGGAATCACACATTCAATCTGTACACTTGAATTCGAAGACCACAGACCACTTTATGACTGGGTTGTTAGAGAATGTGAATTTGAGAATCCACCAAGACAGATTGAATTTGCTAAATTATACCTTACAAATGTTGTAACAGGTAAGAGATATATTAAGAAACTTGTAGAAGACAAGATAGTTGACGGATGGGATGACCCACGTCTTGTTTCAATTGCAGCTCTTAGAAGAAGAGGATTTACTCCAGAATCTATTAAGATGTTTATTGAAATGTGCGGTGTATCTAAGAGTCAGAGTTCAGTAGATTATGCTATGCTCGAGTACTGTATCCGTGAAGACCTTAAGATGAAGAAAGCACGTATGATGGCTATCTTAGATCCAATCAAACTTGTTATCGATAACTATCCAGAAGGACAGGTTGAATATCTTGATGTTGTAAACAATCTCGAGAACGAAGAACTTGGATCAAGAAAAGTTCCATTTTGTAGAGAACTTTACATTGAAAGAGAAGACTTTATGGAAGAACCACCTAAAAAATACTTTAGACTTTTCCCAGGTAATGAAGTTCGTCTTATGCAGGCATATTTTGTTAAATGTAACAGCTTCGTAAAAGATGAGAATGGAAAAGTAACAGAAATTCACTGTACATACGATCCAGAAACAAAATCAGGTTCAGGATTTACAGGAAGAAAAGTTAAAGGAACTATCCACTGGGTAGCAGCTCCATATGCTCACAAGGCAGAAGTAAGACTTTACGAGAACCTTGTTGATGAAGAAAAGGGAGTATACAACAAAGAAGATGGTTCACTTAATCTTAATCCAAACTCACTTACAGTTCTTAAGGATTGCTACGTTGAGCCAAGTTTTGCTGAAGCAAAAGCATATGACAGCTTCCAGTTTGTAAGAAATGGATATTTCTGTATTGATGCAAAAGATTCAACACCTGATGCACTTGTATTTAACCGTATAGTTTCACTTAAGAGCTCATTTAGATTACCTAAATAATGTGCCAGGTGATATAGTATAAGAAATTTAAAACAGCTGCAGACTTTTAAATCTGCAGCTGTTTTTGGATAAAAATGGCAGTTGCAAAATGCAACTGCCATAAATTTCTGGTTTATGATTCAGTATCTTCTTTAACTTCTTCAGTATTTTCAACAACTTCTTCTTTAACTTCTTCAGTTTCAGCTACATCGTTGTCTTCGCAAGCTTCTTCTGTTTTATTAAGAGGAACATACTCACGATTCTCTACTGGTTTAAGATCGTTATCAAGGTCGAAATCTTCATCATCCTCATAATCATCAAAATCATCCAGTTCATCATTTTCATTATCTTTACAGAAGTAAGCAATTAAAAGTCCGATAACAGAACAAACTGCAGTAATACTTAAAAACCACTTTAAGAATTTTTTCATCTTGTAGGCTCCTTTCGTGCTGATTTATATTATATTAATTGTAATACTTTTATCGAATAAATACAACTAATAAATAGCTTTGTCACAATTTAATCATTATGTTTGTTCATTAATCTATAAACAAGTATGACCGCATACATAATAATAGGTATAAGTATAGTTGCGCTAACTGATATTGCAAGAAGGTTGGTTGCAAGTGGAGAATCAATAAGAGCAAAAATAATTGTTGATATATATAAGAGTATAAGAATAATTGCGCCTGCTGCAGCTAATTTACGTTTATGTTTTTTCATTAAATAATACCATCCTTTGTAATATTTTAAAAAGCTATGAAGGTATTATAGCGAAAAACTGCTAAGAATTCAAATTCTGATTTACTATATTGCAAAATTGTTATATAATAAAGTCATTATTGAAGTAAAAGGAGTAATTCAGATGAGTGAAAAAACATTATTAGAGCAGTGGTATGCAGTAGCTTATAATGAAGGAATGTCAAAAGATCAGATCCAGCAGTTCTGGGGTTCTTATTTTAATATTGAAAAAGGTATATATGAAATTCTTCTTACAAATCCAGATGAAGAAGTTAAAGGAACTGTAGCAGAGCTTGCAGAGAAATTCCACCAGGATGTATTTGTAATGACAGGATTTCTTGATGGTATCAATGACAGCCTTATTACACCAAACCCAATCGAGACAATGGCAGAAGATACAGTAGTAAGCCTTGCATTCGATAAAGAAAAATTATATAAAAACATGGTAGACGCTAAAGCTGACTGGCTTTACAACCTTTCACAGTGGGAAAATATTTTCGACGAAGAGACAAGAAAACGCTTATACAAAGAGCAGAAACAGTCTGGAACAATTCGTAAGGATAAGAAGATCGGAAGAAATGATCCATGTCCATGCGGAAGTGGTAAAAAATATAAAAAATGCTGTGGAAGAAACCTTTAATAGTATTTTGTGAGTAAACAAAAGGTGTCGGGAATTATTTTTTCGACACCTTTTTTAATGGGCTATTCGGTTGACTACAACTAACCTATAGTTATATAATAAAATAAGTTTGTGGAAAGGATCAGTCAATTATGAATACAGGCACAAAGAAAGATAATACAGACAATTCTTCGGAAAATCAGGGCTATTTTTATAAACGTCCAGTATTTGACAGCAAAGGCCCTTCAGCTCTTGGTAAGAAAATAAGTAGCATTGCAGCAATTTTTGTTGTAATAGCAGCAACACTCGTATTTTACTTTGCGTTGCTTAGAATGCCATCTATAGTAAATGGTTTAAAAAGCTTTTTAAAAGTACTTACCCCAATTTTATATGGACTTACTATAGCCTTTTTGCTTAATCCAATAGTTATAATTGTTGATAATCATTTTAGACCTTATTTATATAATAAATTTGGCGATACAGAGAAGAAGAGAGAAAGAATATTTAAAATTTCAAGAATGACAGGTATTATATGTGGTCTTGCAATTCTTGTTTTTATAATTATAACTCTTTTAAATATGATTATACCGGAACTCTATAAGAGCATTAGAAGTATGATAATTACTGTTCCATATCAGCTTAATGCGCTTGTTGATACACTAATGGATTTAGATGTTAAAAATACAACAGTTAATCAATTTATGAGTAGTGTTATTAAAGAGGCTTCTGAATTTATAGAAAACTGGCTTAAGACAGATTTGCTTAAACAGGCCAATGTTATTATGACTAATCTTACGGTAGGAGTAGTAAATATTATAACTGGTGTATTTAATTTCCTTATTGGAATAATTATTTCTATATATGTATTGTTTAGCAAAGAGGTATTTGCAAGTCAGTGTAAGAAAATAATATATGCTGTTTTTAAACCATCACATGCAAATGTTTTTATACATGTTATTACAAAAGGAAACTATATCTTTGGAGGATTTATTATTGGAAAGATAATCGATTCAATAATAATTGGAATTTTATGTTTTGTAGGACTTTCATTCCTTCATATGCCATATACACTTCTTGTTAGTGTTATTGTTGGTGTAACAAATGTAATTCCATTCTTTGGACCTTATATTGGAGCAATTCCAAGTGCTGTTCTTATTTTGTTAAATGATCCTAAGATGGGAGTATACTTTATTATATTTGTTATTATTTTGCAGCAGCTTGATGGAAATGTTATAGGACCAAAGATTCTTGGAGATTATACAGGACTTTCAGTATTTTGGGTTGTGTTTGCAATTATTGTAGGTGGTGGAATGTTTGGAATACCTGGAATGATTCTTGGTGTGCCTACATTTGCTGTCTTGTATTATGTTGTAAATATGTATATTGAAAATCGATTAAGAAAGAAGAATCTGCCTGAGGATACTAAAGCTTATTCAAGTAAAAGCTATGTTGATTCTTCAGGACACTATATACCTGATGTGGATGAAAATATAGAGAAAGAGGATGAATAACTATGCCGATTAGAGTACAAAATGATCTTCCGGTTAAGGAAATATTAGAACATGAAAATATATTTGTCATGGATGAGTACAGGGCTACTCATCAGGATATCAGACCAATTAGCATAGGACTTTTAAATCTTATGCCTTTAAAAGAAGATACAGAACTTCAGATACTTAGATCTTTATCAAACACACCACTTCAGGTAGATGTTACTTTTGTGCGCGTTGGAAGTCATGTTTCTAAAAATACTTCAACAAGCCATATTCATAAATTTTATGAGACTTTTGATGATATCAAGAACAGAAAGTTTGATGGATTTATTATTACAGGAGCGCCTGTTGAACAGATGCCATTTGAAGAAGTGGATTACTGGGATGAGTTAAAACAGATTATGGAGTGGACAAAAACAAATGTTACATCAACACTTCATTTATGCTGGGGAGCTCAGGCGGGAATTTATTATCATTATGGAATAGATAAAAAACCTCTTGATCACAAGATGTTCGGAGTGTTTAAGCATCATGTTAGAAATAGAAAGATACCTCTTGTAAGAGGATTTGATGATGTGTTTTATGCACCACACTCAAGACATACAGAGGTACCACAGGATAAGCTTGAAAACGATGACAGGATTATGATTCTTGCAGATTCAAAGGAAGCAGGAGTTTTCCTTTGCATGGCAGAAGAGGGAAGACAGATTTTTGTTATGGGACATCCTGAGTATGATAGAATGACTCTTGATGGGGAATACAAAAGAGATGTGGCAAAGGGTCTTGATATAGCTATGCCTGTTAACTATTATCCAGATAATAATCCAGATAACAGACCGGAACTTATTTGGAGAGCTCATGCCAATAATATATATACAAACTGGCTTAATTACTATGTATATCAGGTAACACCATATGACCTTTATGGGACACCATTTTCTTAGAAAAATTTTGGAGAATTAATATGAAGATTGAATTAAAGAAATTAACAAAGACAGCTACAATTCCAACACGTGGAAGTGAATATGCAGCAGGATATGATCTATATGCAGATGTAAGCGAAATAACAGAAATAGAAGCTCATGGAACAAAGCTTATTAAAACAGGAATTGCGGTTGCTATTCCAGATGGATATTTTGGTGGTGTGTTTGCAAGAAGCGGACTTTCACTTAAAGAAATGCTTCGTCCAGGAAACTGTACAGGTGTTGTAGATAGTGATTACAGAGGTGAGATAGGAGTAATCCTTCACAATGACAGTAATGAAATTAGATATGTAAAACCACAGGAGAGGATAGCACAACTTGTTGTTATTCCATATTTATCAGTAGAGTTTGATGAAGTAGAAGAACTTTCAAGCACTTCAAGAGGAGAAGGCGGATTCGGCTCTACAGGAAAGTAAGATAGTAAAACTTATATTTTATAACTTAAAAACTGCTATATCAAAGTTTGATCTTGATATAGCAGTTTTTTGAATTATAGAGTGACTTAAATTTAATTTTATAATGCGAATGCTTTAACTCCAAGCGCTGCAAGAACTGATGTTACAAGGATTATAAGTAAGCATACAGGTGCAACGTATTTGATGATAAAGTTAAATAATTTTTTGTTCTTAAATTCTGCGCCTTCTGCTTCAGCTTCCTCAATAACTGCTTTTGGCTTGATAATGTAAGCAACAAAGAAACATGTTCCAAGTGAAACAATTGGCATAAGAAGGTTGTTACTTGTAAAGTCCATAAAGTCGAGAATTGACATTCCAAGAGGTGCAACTCCTGATAAAGCTCCAAATCCAAGAGATGATGGAATACCCATAAGTAAAACGTATGCTGTAACAACGATACATGTAAATGTACGATTCCATTTGAATCTGTCCATAAATATAGAAACGATAGTTTCCATAAGTGAAATAGCAGATGTAAGTGCTGCGAAGAATACGAGTACAAAGAATGCTATTCCAACAACCTTACCTAAAGTCATAGTTTCAAATACTTTAGGAAGTGTAATAAACATAAGTCCAGGGCCTGCACCAAGTGCTGCTTTATCTCCACCAGAGAATATAAATACAGCAGGTACAATCATAAGTCCTGAAAAGAATGCAATACCTGTATCAAAAAGTTCAATCTGTTTAACAGAAGTTTGAAGATTTGTTGATTTCTTCATATATGAACCATATGTAATCATAATACCCATTGCAAGTGACATGGAATAGAATAATTGTCCAAGTGCTGCAACAACCGTTTTATATGAAAAATCAGCTGTGTGAGGAAGTATATAATATTTAAGTCCATCAATAGCTCCGTCAAGTGTAAGAACATAAGCAGAAACTCCTACAGTAAGAACTACTAATATAGGCATTAAAAATTTACTAACCTGCTCTATACCTTTTTCAACTCCAAATACAACAATTACAGATGTGAGAAGTACGAATATCGCAAACCAGATAAGTGGCTCCTTTGTACTACCTATAAATCCTGTAAAATATCCATCTTTAGCTGCATCGAATGCATTTGATTTAAGAAATGCACCTATGTACTTCATAACCCATCCGCCGATTACTGAATAGTAAGGTAAAATAATTACTGGTACAAGTGATGCAAGGAGTCCTAAAAATCCGAATCGCTTGTCGAGCTTCTTAAAAGCTCCGATTGCGCTTAAACCAGTTTTTCTACCGATTGCAATTTCTGCTGTCATTAGAGTAAAACCGAATGTTACTGCTAATACTATGTAAGTGATTAAAAATGTACCACCACCATATTTTGCGACCAGATAAGGGAACCTCCATATGTTACCCAAACCGACGGCTGAACCAGCAGCTGCTAAAATAAATCCGAGTTTGCCGGTGAAATTACTTCTTTTGTTTTCTTCCATATGTTTCCCTCCGTTGTAATACTTTAATTCATTAATGTGCTAATGTTTTGTATATTATTACATGGAATACTGATAAAGGCAAGAGAAATTTTATTTTTGTTTAATATTCTTTAGAAATTTTTTTATATAATAATAACTTGCAGTGAGCCTAAAAATACATTATTATATAGAAGAAAAGAATTTGGGGAAAAATTATTTCGAATAATAAAAAAAGTGGTTGACGTATATGTTTATATATGATAAGATACCATATGTGTGAACGAAAGAAGAAGAGTATCCACTCTCACCGTAGCGCAATTGGGCGACTTCGGTTGATATTGATGATTTCATGCTTTTGAGATAAGCATGTTCAATTAGAGAGTCGAGTGGATCTATCCACTCGTTTTTTTGTTTAGACACGGAGTAACCCTAAAGGAACTAAGATCAATGGAGGTATACGACAATTAGCGAATTAATGATTAACGAGCAGATCAGAGATAAAGAAGTACGTGTGATCGGCGCGGATGGGGAACAATTAGGAATTATGTCATCAAGAGATGCATTTAAACTTGCACAGGAAGCTGAACTTGATCTTGTCAAGATCGCACCTAAGGCACAGCCACCAGTCTGCAAGATTATCGATTATGGCAAGTACAGATATGAGCAGGCCAGAAAAGATAAGGAAGCTAAGAAAAAGCAGAAGACTATTGAAATCAAGGAGATTCGTATTTCACCTAACATCGATACTAATGATCTTAATACAAAGGTCAACAACGCAAAGAAATTTATTTCTAAAGGTAATAAAGTAAAAGTTACATTGCGTTTCCGTGGAAGAGAGATGACACATGTTCAGCAGAGCAAGCATATTTTAGATGATGTTGCTGAGATGCTGAAAGATGTTGCATCTGTTGAGAAGCCTGCTAAATTAGAAGGCCGAAACATGAGTATGGTTTTAACTGAAAAACGTTAAAATAGAACATTACAGATGCGTACATCAATTGACGCTAAATTAAGGAGGAATTAATCATGCCAAAAATCAAAACAAATAGAGCCGCAGCAAAACGTTTTAAAGCTACAGGTTCAGGAAAACTTAAAAGAAACAAAGCATACAAGAGCCATATCTTAACAAAGAAATCTACTAAGAGAAAGAGAAATCTTAGAAAAGCGGCTATGACAGATGCTACAAATGTAAAAAACATGAAGAAGATTTTACCATATCTCTAAGATTTGGGTTTTGAAGGAGGATTAGGAAATGGCAAGAATTAAAGGCGGAATGAACGCTAGAAAAAAACACAATAGAACATTAAAATTAGCTAAAGGATACAGAGGAGCACGTTCAAAACAGTACAGAGTTGCAAAACAGTCTGTTATGAGAGCACTTACATCTTCATACGCAGGAAGAAAACAGCGCAAACGTCAGATGAGACAGCTTTGGATCGCTCGTATCAACGCAGCAGCAAGAATGAACGGACTTTCATACAGCAAATTTATGTATGGTCTTAAATTAGCTAACGTTGACATGAACAGAAAAATGTTAGCTGAGCTTGCAGTAAGTGATAAAGAAGGATTTGCTACACTTGCAGAAGTTGCAAAAGCTAAACTTGCTTAATTGTAAATGAATTTTTAGAAGGAGTCTGGAGTGCCAGACTTCTTTTTTTATAACGGTGTGACAGTTTGGTGCTCTAATAATATTGACAGTATATTCTGGAATTTAGTATAATATGATAGAATATGAATATGGTAGTTTCATTTAAATAAGGGAGTAAAATAATGCGAAAGAAAATATTATCATTTTTACTTACAATTGCTATGACAATGACTGTCTTTAGTGGTGGAAATATTGTATACGCTGAAGGGGAGAATAATGCAGATACAGTTGTGATTGATATTGCTGAAGATACAGATGAAGGAATAGCTGTTGTAAATGGGTCTGTAACTAATTCAGGAGCTGATGAAGAAGCATTAAGAGAAAACAACTTTGAATATGACAATGGAGAATCTGTTGAGATTAAATGTATCGATGAAAACGGTAATATTACATATATTATAGATGACGTTTCGCCGGTTGTTGAAGAAATAAGCGTATTTGGACGTGGTCCTCAGACAAAGGTTGTAAACTTTAGAAGTAATGCTGCAGGGAAACCTAATACTGACACAATTTCATATACTAACGCAGAGAATGGTGTGGAAGGATATGTTTATGGACCATCAGGAGCTGACGCGGCTTATCTTGGAGAATCAGATGGCAAAGTCAGATTTATGATGAGTGGTAATATAGGATATGTTGATAAAGAGAAGGTTCAGATTGTAAATGCTTCAGGAACTAATGTAAGTTATTACAAAGTAAGTGGAGGTAAACTCCTTCATTATATAAGTACAAACTTAAATAGCGAACCAACTTCAAGACTTAATGTTGGTAAAGCTCCATCATATTTAAGTGAGGATGAGATGTATTACAGTTATGACGGACATTATTTCTATACAGACTATGAAGAGATGTTAGGTGATTATAGAAATGGAAATAGAAGAAATTCTGTTAATCCAACAACACCATTTTACAATTATTTTCAGTTTCTTCCTATGAGATCAACAACAACTTATACTGCAGAAGAGCTTGGAAGTATTATAAATAATCTTATTCCAAAGAACTCAGAGTATGCAGATGAGTCTAAGATGAGAAATATTGGGCAGGATTTAATTGATTCTCAGAATAAATATGGAGTAAATGCTCTTTTAATTGCAGGTATTGCGGCTAATGAAAGTGCATGGGGTACAAGTAAGATAGCAAGAGAAAAGAACAATCTTTTTGGATGGAAAGCATATGATTCAGATCCAAATATGGCTGGAGCGTTTAGAAGTCCATCTCACTGTATTCAGGAATATATGCAGATACATATGTCTCAAGGGTATTTATATCCTGGTGACTGGAGATATATGGGTGGATATTTAGGAGATAAAGGAAGCGGTATTAATGTTAAATATGCTTCTGATCCATACTGGGGTGAGAAAGCTGCCAGTATAGCCATGAATATTGATTCAAAAGGCAGAGATATGGGGCTTTATTCAACAGGTGCCAAAGATACAATAAATTATGATATGGACGCTGTTAACATAAGAAGTGGTTCGTCAACAGACACTTCAGTACTTTTTAATACAAAGAAGGTTCCAAGTTATTCTGTTATTATTTTAGGTGAATCAAATGGATTTTATAAAATTCAGTGTGATGGTATTTTAAATGACAAAAGGACAGCTGTTACAAAAGGCGATGGAACATACGATTTTAGTAAAAACTATGCGTATATTTCCAAAAACTACATTAAGAAGACAAATACAGGAAAAGATGTGCCAAAGCCAACACCAACACCGACACCATCTGAACCAGATAAGACAGGTGCTATAACAAGTAATACATATAAAATTGATAACAGCAAAAATATTATTACAGGAATAAATAAGTTTCCTGTAAAAGAAAACGAATTTAAAGGTAATTTAAATGCAGGTGGAAGTGGTAATACAATAAGCGTTACAGCTTCAGGTTCTAATGGAGAGATTGGAACTGGAAGTAAAGTAATGCTAAAAGATTCTTCAGGAAAAGTTCTTAAAACATATGATGTTGTTGTTTACGGAGATATAACTGGAGATGGAGTTATCGATGCACTTGATCTTTTAAGAGTTAAGAAACATATACTTGGCGCAATAAAACTTGAAGGAGCAGCATTTAAGGCAGGGGATATTGCTGTTGATGGTGAGATTAATGCGCTTGATCTTTTAAGAGTACAAAAAGATATTTTAGGAGTTAAAAAAATTGCACAGTAAGGGGAAACTATAAATAATGAAGAAAAATTTTAAAATTAAGTTAGCATCTGTATTAACAGGTGTTATGGTTCTTACATCATCAATAACATTTCCAACTTTTGCGGCAGGGAGTATAAATGTTGGAAGTGCATCAGGTAATGTAGGAGATACAGTTACTATTAATGTTAGCGTTTCAGAAGGAAATGGTGCTATTGGTTCAACACAGGGAAGTTTAAGTTATGATTCTTCTGCACTACAGTATGTTGGTGGAGGAAATACAAGCGGTGGTGGAGGAAATGTTAACTTCACAAATGCCGGTGATGGTAATTCGTCATCTCTTGGATTTTCTGTTACTTTTAAGATTTTAAAAGAAGGTTCTCATGGAATTTCAGGCTCAGCAACTATCTATGATTTTGATGAAAATGCTAGTTCTTCAAGCGGCTCAGGTTCGGTATCAGGACGTTCTGTGGCAACAAATTCAACACCAGCACCGCAGCCATCAAATAATGGAAATTCATCTAACAACAGTAAGCCTGATGATAAAAAGGATGAAGCAAAGGATGAAACAAAAGATGAGAAAAAAGAAGAGAAGTCTAAAAACTCATTATTAAAAAGTCTTTCTGTATCTGAAGCTAAATTAGAGCCAGAATTTGCATCTGATGTTACTTCTTATTTGATATATGTTCCTGAAGATACAAAAGAGGTTCATGTTGAAGCTGCAGCACAGGATGCTAAAGCTACTGTAACAGTTGCTGGAGATAAAGAATTAAACCCAGGATCAAATGAAGTTACTGTAACTGTAAAAGCAGAAGATGATAGTAAAACTGTCTATACTATTACTGTGGTTTGCGGTGAGGATCCTGCAATTATCAAATCAGATGATAAACCATATAGAATTCTTCAGGATGTAAAAGATGAAGAGATTCCAGAAGGTTTTACAAGAGTTAAAGAAATAATTAACGACACAGAGTTTGAAGTACTTGCAAATAAAGATGAGAGTATCGTATTAATAATGGCTTCATCGGATGATGTTGAAAGAGCTTTATATATTTATATGAGGGAAGAGTCATTATTATATCCATATGTTCCTGTAGCTATTTCAGAAGGTAATGTTATAGTTATTTTACCTCTTGATCAAGATATGGATTACCCAGAAGGGTTAGAAAAGTGTGTTTTAACGATTGGTGAATATGATTTCGAAGCATTACAGGGTAAAGATAAAGATTTCTACTATGTAAAAGCATTAAAAGCTGATGGAACAACAGAATTCTATAAATATGATTCTGTTGAAAACACATATCAGAGATTTGATATAAAAGACTACAAAGTTGCGAAGAAAGATAAAGATGCTGACAAAGTTAATGTTGTTGGTAATATTAAGATTTCAAAATCAGCATGTGCTCAAATAATTATAGGGCTATCTGTTGTAAGCATAATGCTTACTATTGCAGTTGTTGTTCTTATTGTAGAAGCTGTAAAGCATAAGAGTAGAAGAAATAGAAGATAAGTAAATAAATAAGAAAAACTCCGATTTCACGTATGTGATTTCGGAGTTTTTTAGAATAAAGACTTATTTTTGATCTTTTTGAATACCATCAAGAACAAGAAGTGTATTTTGCTTTATAAGAAGCTGGAAGAACTGAATAAGTCCGTTTCTTATATCTTTATCTACATTGAATGTGGCTTTTATAATTGTCATATAGCCTTTTAAATTTTCTTCTTTAAGATCTGTGAAAGTCTTTGCTCCAGAGGATGTCAGAATCTCGTAGAGAGCATCAGCAAAATCTTTACGTTTATCTGGTGTGATACTAAGAAGCCACTGTCTGATTGCTATATTACTTTGTTTGGCGGCATTCCTTATATTAGGCAGAGTTATAAAGCCTGTACCCATAACCTGCCATGTTAAGCCGTTATGCTGCATAAGCCCTAATTCATCACTGTCTACAACTGTATAGTTGTCATCGTGTTCGAGAAGCATACCAACAACTGACGATTTAGGAACTATTGTATGAAGTTTATCTTTAATTTCCATATATTGCTTTGATTTATGGATGTTTTCAAAAAATCCGGGACCATCATTAGACCATACATCAGATATTTTCTTCTTTAATTTAGAAGGGCAGTAGAGCGCAGAATAAACTGCAAGGTTACCGCCTTTGGAGTGACCTCCAAGTCTTGCCTTTTTAAAAGGAAACATCTTTATAGTATCTTTAAAATATTGAAGAGCTCTCTTTTGCGCAGGGACATCTGGCGTACATGCAAATTCTAAATCTTCCCTCCAACCGGCTAATGTGTCGTCAGTGCCTCTATAGGCAATGTAGATATGTTTGTCGCCTGTTTCAATTGTTATTGCAGAAAACTGTCTTGCTTTTTCGTTGTCTATCTCGTTTACGTATCCACTTAACTTCATGGAAGAGTATCTTACAGAGTCTTTCATAAGGGTTATCATATTGTAGATATCTTTTAAGTCGAATAAAGCATATTCGTCTTCGGGATTATATTTATTCTCAAGTTTGCAAGCAGCATCGTATATTGTTATACCGCCTCCTGGCTCTTTTGGTACGATATCTTCAAAATCCATATAACAAAATTCCGAAAAGATTAAGTTATCAACTTCATTAAAGGGAGAAACAGACAAAGAAAGATCTCCGCGCCATTTAATATAATCTATTATGTTAGCCATGATAATTGCCTCCGGTATTATGTAAGTTGTATATATATTTTGTACTCTATGAAAATGATAGCACAGTAAAAAATCTAAAACAATGAAAAAAGTGTAAAAAAAAGCCGGATAACAAATTAGTTATCCGACTATCTTATGCGGAAGATGGGAATCGAACCCACACGATCGCATTGATCACAAGATCCTTAGTCTTGCTCGTCTGCCAGTTCCGACACTTCCGCGTACCGTATTGATTAAGTGTTTCTCAATCGCTACAAGAAATATAATATCAAATAGGAGAGTAAATGTCAACACTTTTTTGAAAAAAATTAGTTAAAATTAGACGCGCCTGGTGGTACTAAAATTTGTAAATAAAAAAGAGAAAACCGATTTGGTTTTCTCTTATCTTATGCGGAAGATGGGAATCGAACCCACACGATCGCATTGATCACAAGATCCTTAGTCTTGCTCGTCTGCCAGTTCCGACACTTCCGCGTACCGTATTGATTAAGTGTTTCTCAATCGCTACAAGAAATATAATATCAAATAGGAGAGTAAATGTCAACACTTTTTTGAAAAAAATTAGTTAAAATTAGACGCGCCTGGTGGTACTAAAATTTGTAAATAAAAAAGAGAAAACCGATTTGGTTTTCTCTTATCTTATGCGGAAGATGGGAATCGAACCCACACGATCGCATTGATCACAAGATCCTTAGTCTTGCTCGTCTGCCAGTTCCGACACTTCCGCGTACCATAGCGATTTGTTTGTTCCTCGCTACAAGTGATATAATACCAAAGATTGGAGCATAAGTCAACAATGTTTTATGAATTTTTCAAATTTTTTCAAAAATATTATTAATACGTGTTTTTAACACAAAAAATACTTTAAAAAATAATTTCAAAAAAATAAAAATAAAAAAAGGAAATAATCTTTTAACACAGAATATAGTATATAGACACTTATTTTTAAATTAGGGTCAAATATTAACTAGGAGGTAATTTTTTGTTCTATTCAGAAGATCTTATTGAAGAAGTAAGAATGAAAAATGATATAGTTGATGTTATCTCCGGATATGTAAGGTTACAGAAGAAGGGAAATAATTATTTTGGACTTTGTCCTTTTCATAATGAGAAATCACCTTCTTTTTCTGTAAGTCGGAGTAAACAGATGTATCATTGCTTTGGGTGTGGTGCCGGAGGTAATGTATTTACATTTGTTATGGAATACGAGAACTTCTCATTTCTTGAGGCACTGCAGTTTTTAGCTGAGAGAGCAGGGATTGAACTCCCTAAGATGGAATATTCCAAAGAACAAAAGGAAAAGGCGGACCTTAAATCAACATTACTTGAAGTGAATAAAGTGGCAGCCCAATATTTTTATATGCAGCTTATGTCACCTAATGGAGCTGTTGGAAAAGAATATCTTAATAATAGAGGGTTAGGTGATGATATTATCAAATCCTTTGGACTTGGATATTCTAACAAGTATAGTGATGATCTTTATAAGTTCCTAAGAAACAGAGGATATAGTGAAGATATTATAAGACAGGCAGGACTTATAAGTACAAGTGAGAAGAACGGTGTTTATGATAAGTTCTGGAACAGAGTAATGTTTCCTATTATGGATGCTAATAACCGAGTGATTGGTTTTGGTGGACGTGTTATGGGTGATGGAAAGCCTAAGTACCTAAATTCTCCGGAAACACTTATTTTTGATAAAAGTCGTAATCTTTATGGACTTAACAGAGCAAGACAGTCGAGAAAACCTTATTTCATTTTATGTGAAGGGTATATGGATGTTATTTCACTACATAAAGCGGGATTTACTAATGCTGTAGCATCGCTTGGAACTGCATTTACATCAGGTCATGCAAGTCTTATAAAGAGATACGTTTCAACGGTTTATCTTACATATGATAGTGATGAGGCTGGAACTAAAGCGGCACTTAGAGCTGTACCAATACTAAGAGCATCAGGAATATCAGCTAAAGTAATAAAGATGGATCCATATAAAGATCCAGATGAATTTATTAAGAATGCAGGTGCCAAGGCTTTTGAAAAGCGTATTGAAGAAGCACATAATGGCTTTATGTTTAGTATAGAAGTTCTTTCAAGAGAATATGATATGTATTCGCCGGAAGGAAAGACAGCTTTCTTTAATGAGGCGGCTTCTAAACTTATTGAGTTTGAAGATGAAATAGAAAGAAATAACTACACAGAAGCTGTTGCAAGGGCATATAAAGTAAGTTTTGATAGTTTGCAGAAACTTGTGTCCAAGGTTGCAGTGCTAAAAGGTATGGCAAAACCAGCAACAAAACCAGAAGCTACAGTTACAGAGAAGAAAAAGGGTGATGGAAGGCTCCATGCACAGAAACTTCTTCTTACATGGCTTATAGATGAGCCAGGACTTTATGATTCGATTAAAGGGTATATAAGTCCTGATGATTTCACAGTGGATTTATATAGAACAGTAGCAGAGTTATTATTTAAACAGTTTGAAGATGGGGATGCTAATCCGGCTAAGATTCTCAACCATTTTATGGATAGTGAGGAACATAAAGAAGCAGCTTCACTGTTTAATACTAAAATAAATAAACTTTCTTCTGTACAGGAGGAAGAACAGGCTATTATTGAGACGCTATTAAAAGTTAAGAGTAATAGTATAGAGTACAAGACAAAGAATCTTGATTCTACAGATATGAAAGGTCTGCAAAGACTCGTTAATGAGAAGAGAAAACTTAACGAGATATCCAATTTGAAAATTTCTATTTAACAGGATATATATAATGCAAAGCCGTAAAGCGGTTAAGGAAGGAAGGCAACATGGAAGTTAATTTACAGAAATTCGAAGAGAAACTCAAGGAACTTGTGGCATTAGGCAAGAAGAAGAAAAGCATTCTCGAAATCCAGGAAATCAATGATTTCTTCTCAGATTTCCAGCTTAATGCAGAGCAGATGGAGAAGGTATTTGAATACCTTGAAGCAAACAATATTGATGTTCTTCGTATTAGCGCAGACGTAGATGATGACGATGATGTTATCATTTCAGAGGAAGACGAAGTGGATATGGAGAATATTGACTTGTCAGTTCCTGATGGAGTCAGCATTGAAGATCCTGTAAGAATGTATCTTAAAGAGATCGGTAAAGTTCCACTTTTAAGTGCAGAAAGAGAAATTGAACTTGCTAAGAGAATGGAAGAAGGAG
>SAMEA104404100__coassemble_956_pt1 | contig 28621 bp, 29 predicted proteins | sample SAMEA104404100__metabat2_high_PE_088 | metagenome-assembled genome bin SAMEA104404100 (sample SAMEA104404100) | Balaenoptera acutorostrata
CAAGGACTTGGTTATAAAGAAATATTAAGTTATTTAAACGGTGAGATTTCACTTGAAGATGCTATATATATTTTAAAAAGAGATACAAGACATTTTGCAAAGAGACAGCTTACATGGTTTAAGCGTGAAAAAGATGTAATATGGGTAGACAAAAATAAGTTTGACCATAATGAGGAAGCTATAAAGGATTTTATAGTGGATACTTTAAAAGAAAAAGAAATCATTTAAGATTTTATAAATATAAGAATAATAGATTAGAGGTTAAGAAATGAGTTTAGAAATCAATAAAATGTATGAGAAACTTGGGATTAGTAAAGAAGTATGGGAATTTGGAAACAAGATTGAAAATGATCTTGCTGACAGATTCAAACAGTTTGATGAAAATGCAGAGTACAACCAGCTTAAAGTAATAAGTGCCATGCAGGAAAATCATGTAAGTGAGGCATGCCTTGGTACTTCAACTGGATATGGTTACAATGATATGGGACGAGACACACTTGAAAAAGTATATGCGGATACATTCCATACAGAGGCAGCTCTTGTTCGTCCACAGATTACATGTGGTACACATGCCCTTGCACTTGCTCTTGCAGCAAACCTTCGTCCTGGAGATGAGCTTTTATCACCAGTTGGAAAACCATATGATACTCTTGAAGAAGTTATTGGAATCCGTAAGTCAAACGGATCACTTGCTGAGTATGGTATTACATACCGTCAGGTAGAATTACTTGAAGACGGATATTTTGATTACCCAGCTATTAAAGAAGCTATAAACGAGAAAACAAAACTTGTTACTATCCAGAGATCAAAAGGATACCAGACAAGACCAAGTTATTCTGTAGAAAAGATTGGTGAACTTATTGCATTTGTTAAAAGTGTTAAACCAGACGTTATCTGTATGGTTGATAACTGCTACGGTGAATTTGTCGAGACAGTTGAGCCAAGTGATGTTGGAGCAGATATGATAGTTGGTTCTCTTATTAAAAACCCAGGTGGCGGTCTTGCACCAATCGGTGGATATATTGCTGGTCGCGAAGATTTAATTGAAAACTGTGCATACAGACTTACATCACCAGGTCTTGGTAAAGAAGTAGGTGCTACACTTGGAGTTATTCCATCATTCTATCAGGGATTCTTCTTAGCACCAACAGTAGTATGTTCTGCACTTAAAGGTGCTGTATTTGCTGCAAATATATATGAAAGACTTGGATATAAAGTTGTTCCAAATAGTACTGAAAGCAGACACGATATTATACAGGCTGTAGAGTTTGGAATTCCAGAGGGTGTTATTGGATTCTGCCAGGGTATTCAGGCTGCAGCTCCAGTTGACAGTTATGTTACTCCAGAGCCATGGCCAATGCCAGGATATGACAGTGATGTTATTATGGCTGCAGGTGCTTTTGTTCAGGGATCATCTATTGAACTTAGTGCTGACGGTCCTATTAAACCACCATACGCTGTATACTTCCAGGGTGGTCTTACATGGCCAAGTGCTAAACTTGGAATCTTAAAATCACTTCAGCGTCTTATTGAGACAGGTGTAGTGACAGTTGATCAGTTAAATAAATAATAAGAATTGAAAGGGACGGATTATGACAAGAGTTGGAATTGTAGGAGCAGGAGCTTCAGGTCTTATGGCTGCCATAACTGCTGCGAAAAACGGGGCAGATGTGTGCATATATGAAAATAAAGATAAAGCAGGAAAGAAGATCCTTGCAACTGGAAATGGAAGATGCAATTTTACTAACACTTGTCAGGATCCGTCTTTTTATCGTTCAGAAAACAAAGAATTTCCGGTAAATGTATTAAAGAAATTTGATTATAAAGCAGTTTTAGATTTTTTCTATGATCTTGGTATATGCACAAATGACAGAAATGGATATATTTATCCAAAGTCAGATCAGGCAGCGGCTGTTCTTGAAGTTCTTCTTATGGAGGCGAAAAGAGTTGGTGTTAAGATAATTACTGACTGCAAGATTGCAGAAATAAGAAAACGTAAAAAAGAGTTTAAACTTATAAATGAAAACGGTGATGTATTTAGAGCTGATAAAGTTATACTTTGCGCAGGGTCTAAAGCGTCTCCTGTAACAGGGTCTGATGGCAGCGGTTATGCACTTGCAAAATCATTGGGACACAGTCTTATACCTGTACTTCCATCACTTGTACAGCTAAGATGTAAAGAAAAATTTTATAAGAAAGTATCAGGAGTTCGTGTAAATGGTAAGGTAACTTTATATGTAGATAATAAGGAAGTTGCTTCTGATACAGGAGAAATTCAGCTTACTAATTATGGAATATCAGGTATACCTGTTTTTCAAGTTTCAAGATATGCCTCAATAGGGCTTTATAAGAAAAAAGAAGTTAAGGCTGTAATTAATTTTATGCCGGATGTTTCTAAAGACGAGCTAAATAAATTTATATGCGACAGAATAAGTAAAAGACCTGAAAAGACATTAGATGAGTTCTTTACAGGGATTTTTAATAAGAAACTTTCACAGCTTTTTGTAAGTATTTTAAATTTAAAAGAAAATACAAAGGTAAGTGCACTTAAAGAAAATGATATTAATAGAATGGATAAGCTTATATCGTCATTTACAACAGTAGTAACTGAAACAAATTCATTTGAGCAGGCTCAGGTCTGCTGTGGTGGTATAAATACAAAAGAGATTGATAATAATACACTTGAATCGCTTTATGTTAAAGATTTATATTTTGCAGGGGAGATAATGGACGTTGATGGAATATGCGGCGGATATAATCTTCAGTGGGCATGGTCAAGCGGATATACAGCAGGTATTTCTGCCTCAGGAAAGGATAATACATATGCTTAGAATTAATCAGGTAAAACTTCATCCGGGACATACTAAAAATGACCTGGAACATAAAATATGTTCATTTTTACATATTAAAAAATCTGATCTTATAGAATATAAAATAGTTAAGCAGTCAGTAGATGCAAGAAAGAAACCTGAAATTTTCTTTTCATATACAATAGATGTTGTGCTTGGAAATGAAAAAGAAGTTTCAAAGAAAATGAAAAACAAAGTAGCAGATGTAAAAGATGTTATATACAAAGTTCCAGAAGGAAAAAGATTAAGTAAGCGCCCTGTAGTTGCAGGTCTTGGTCCAGCAGGTCTTTTCTGTGGATACATTCTTGCTAAAGCTGGACTTTCACCAGTTATATTTGAGCGTGGAAGAAAAGTAGAGACAAGATATGAAGACGTAAAGAATTTCTGGGAGACAGGTATTTTAGATACAAAATCAAATGTTCAGTTTGGCGAAGGCGGAGCTGGAACTTTTTCAGATGGAAAGCTTAATACAGTTGTAAAGGATCCAGTTGGAAGAAATAAATTCGTTCTTGAAACATTTGTGAAGTTTGGAGCACCAGAGAATATTTTATATGAGCAGAAACCTCATATTGGTACAGATATTCTTATGACTGTTGTTAAAAATATGAGAGAAGAGATTATTTCTTTTGGTGGTGAAATTCATTTTGAAAGCTGTATTACAGATATTGTTTTAGATGATAATAAAGTAACAGCTGTTGTTATAAATGATAAAGAGACAGTTTTAACAGATACACTTATAGTAGCCATAGGCCACAGTGCAAGGGATACTTTTGAAATGCTTTATAATAAAAACATTCCTATGCAGGCTAAATCATTTGCAGTTGGAGTAAGAATTGAACATCCACAGGATATGATTAATAAATGTCAGTACGGAGATGCTTCCATGGAATATTTACCTACAGCATCTTATAAACTTACTTCAAATCTTCCAAATGGAAGAGGCGTATATACATTTTGTATGTGCCCTGGTGGCTATGTTGTAAATGCTTCTTCGGAAGAAGGCCGCCTTGCTGTAAATGGTATGAGTTATAATAAACGTGATGGAAAAAATGCCAATAGTGCTGTTATTGTAACTGTTACACCTGATGACTTTGGAGTAAATGAGCCACTATCTGGTGTTAAGTTTCAAAGAGAACTAGAAGAAAGGGCATTTAAAGCAGGGGCTGGAAAAGTACCTGTACAAAGATTTGAGGATTTCTGCGAAAGAAGAGTTTCGACAAAGTTTGGGGAAGTGACTCCTAATATATGTGGTGAATATGTATTTGCTGATGTAAGAGGAATTTTCCCTGAAGTTATAGGTTCTTCTCTTGAAAATGGAATTAAAGACATGGATAGAAGAATTCATGGCTTTGCAATGAAGGATGCTTTACTTTCAGGTGTTGAAAGCAGAACATCGTCACCACTTAGAATAAATCGAAACAGCTTTTTTGAAAGTGAAGTGTCTGGATTATATCCTTGTGGAGAGGGCGCAGGATATGCAGGAGGAATAACATCCGCTGCCATGGATGGAATGAAAGTTGCCGAGGCGGTAGTGGCCAAAAGTCTTATATAGACAAACCCTTCACAAAAAATTAAGAATCATAAACTATACAGTATTTTTCAAGTATGATAAAATTAAATATCGAACAGGGGTAAGCAGTTTAATATTTAATGAACAATAAACAAACTATAAAAGAACTTCCAGATGAACAAAGACCATATGAAAAATGTGAAAGATTTGGCGCAGAAAATCTTACAGATGCAGAATTACTTGCAGTATTACTGCGTTCAGGAACACGTGGACATAGTGCTTTAGAGCTGGCAGATAAGATACTTCATCCTATATTTTCGCAAAAAGGCATACTTAACATACATCAGTGGACGTATGAACAGCTTCTTCAGGTGAAAGGTATTGGTAAAGTTAAAGCTGTACAGATATTGTGCCTGTCTGAACTTTCTAAGCGTCTTGCAAAGACATCAGCTAAAAAAGGACTTGATTTTACAACGCCTGAGTCTATAGCAAGATATTACATGGAAGATATGCGTCACAGTAATCAGGAAGAAATGAAACTTCTTTTGTTAAATACAAAAGCAAGACTTATAGGGGAGAGTAATATTTCAAAAGGGACAGTTAATTCTGCGGTTGTTTCCCCAAGAGAACTGTTTTTAGAAGCATTACAGAAAAATGCAGTTTTTATAATACTGCTTCATAATCATCCAAGTGGTGATCCAACTCCAAGTAAGGAAGATATTATTGTTACAAAAAGAGTTATTGAGGCAGGGAAACTAATAGGAATTGAATTACTGGATCATATAATTATCGGTAATAACTGTTATACAAGTATGAAAGAAGATAATATTATATGATCTAAAAGGAGTCAGATGTAATAATGGCTGATAATAAAAAGAAAAAGAAGATAAATAAAAAGAAAAAGAATAGATATATACTTGTAGTGTTTGCCTGTATATGTGCAGCACTTATGGTTTTTAGCATCTATTATGCCGGAGCAGGAAAAGGCCTTAAAGGTATAGCAGGAGCTACTGTAGTTCCATTGCAAAAAGGGATAAGTAGTGTTTCATCATGGGTTTCTGAAATTGGAGATCGTTTTGAAAGTTTAAAGAAGACTAAAGAGGAAAATGCTGTTTTACGTGAGAAGATTGATATGCTTATAATTGAAAATAATAGTCTTCAGGAAGAACATTATGAACTTGAACGTTTAAAGAGTCTTTTAAAACTCGATGAGGATTATCTTGATTATGAAAAAGTAGGTGCTCATGTAATTGGTAAAGATGCAGGAAACTGGTTTAGTACATTTACTATTGATAAGGGAAGTAATGACGGAATCAAAGTAGATATGAACGTTCTTGCAGGAAGCGGACTTGCAGGTATTGTAACAAAAGTAGGTCCTAACTGGGCAACAGTAAGATCTATAATTGATGATGCAAGTAATGTAAGTGGTATGACACTTTCAACATCTGATAAATGTATGGTAAGAGGAGATTTATCTCTTATAAATGATGGAAAGATACGTTTTGAGCAGATGGAGAACAATGATAATATAATCCAGATAGGAGATCAGATAGTTACTTCACATATAAGTAGTAAGTATCTTCAGGGAATTCTTATAGGATATATTACAGAAATAAATGTGGATTCAAATAATCTTACAAGATCAGGATACATTTCACCTGTAGTTGATTTTAAAAATCTTCAGGAAGTTCTTGTAATTACAAAAACTAAAGGTGATCTTATGTCTAATGATGAGGAATCGAAATAATGAATAGTAGTAAGATAAAACGAACAGTAGTTTCAGCTGTATTAATTATAGTTGCATTCGTACTGCAGTGTACAGTTATGAAATCAATAGCACTGTCTTCAATAAGCCCTAATATTCTTATAATCGTTACAGCCACTATTGCATTAATGCATGGGCAAATGGAAGGAATGATTACAGGATTTTTTATAGGTCTTCTTATTGATATACAGTTTGGAGATATATTAGGTCTTTATGCTCTTATATATTTAGTTATAGGATTTGTTTGCGGAATTTTTACCACACACTATACTAAAGATAATATAAAACTTCCAATGCTTGTTTTTACAGTAAGTGAATTTGTTTACGGACTTGTTATTTGTCTTTTAATGTTTGTGCTTAGAAGTGAATTTCATTTTGTGAATTATCTTATTCATAATATTATTCCAGAAGTTATATATACAATAGTAGCGGCAGTTCCAGTATATCTTTTTGTTCTATATATAGATCAGAAGATAGAGATAGCAGAAAAAAGGAGTGCATATAAGGGTGATTGAACGTATTAAAAAAACAGTTAAAAATTTATTTGCATCAAGAATGTTCGTTCTTATATTTGCATTCTGCGTAATATTTTCTATACTTATAGGACGTGTTTTTTATCTGCAGATAGTAAAAGGACAGTACTATCTTGACAACTTTAATCTTTTAATTTTAAAGACACGTGACATTGAAGGTACAAGAGGAAATATTTACGATAGAAATGGTAACCTTCTTGCGTATAATGATCTTGCATATTCGGTTATTATTGAAGACAATATTACAGGACCAGATAGAAATAAACGCTTAAATGAAATACTTGATACTGTTTTAAAGATGGTTGAATCAAATGGCGATTCTGTTGTAAGTAGTTTTGGTATTGTTTTAAACTCAGCAAATGAATATCAGTATACTACTAATGATCCAACACTAAGACTTAGATTTATAGCTGACGTTTATGGTCAATCATATACAGATAAACTAACTGAAGAGCAGAAGAATGCCACACCTGACGATATAATGAACTTCTTATGTACAGATCCATTATATGGTTATGGAATTGATCAGGAAAATTTACCTAAAGATTATGTTCTTAAGATGGTAAATATGAGATATGCCATACGACTTAATAGTTTCCAGCAGTACATTCCAACTACGCTTGCAACTGATGTAAGTGATGAGACGGTTGCTGTTATTATGGAAAATATGGATAAATTAGAGGGCGTTGATATTGCTGAAGATTCTATGAGAAGATATGTGGACAGCCAGTATTTTGCTTCTGTAATAGGATATACAGGACAGATTTCTAAAGAAGAATATGAAAGTATGCCAAAAGATCAGCAGAAGAAATATGATCTTACAGATACAATTGGTAAATCTGGTCTTGAAAAAACTTTAGAAAGTGTTCTTCGCGGTGAGAAGGGCATGAAGCAGTATAATGTTGATGCTGTTGGTAAAATAAGGGATGTTGTAAAAGAAATCGAGCCTGAAGCAGGTAACGATGTTTATTTAACAATTGATAAGCAACTTCAGATAGATGCTTATAATCTTCTTGAAGAAAAACTTGCAGGTATAATTTTAAATAAAATGAGAAATGTAATGAATTATGAGCCTTCAGCAGAGTCTAATACAAAGAATATTATTATCCCTGTGGATGATGTATATAATGCATTTATAGCTAATAGAATAATCGATGATGGTCATTTTGATTCTATTGATGCAGGCCCTGTAGAAAAAGAGGTATATAAGATTTTTACAGAGCAAAAAGAGGTTATTATTGATAAGATTATTGATTATGCCAAAAATCCTGATGCTCCGGCATTTAAGGATTTACCAAAAGATATGCAGGCATACTTATCTTACATAGCAGATTCTGTATTGTATAAGAATACGGGAATTCTTATGTGGGATAAGATCGACAAGAACGATGAAGTTTATAATAGCTGGCGTAATGAAGAAACTATTAATATTTATGAGTATTTAAATTATGCTCTTTCAAAAAACTGGATAGATTCTTCGGCTCTTTCAAAATTAACTTCTAATCAAAAATATTCAGATTCACAGGAAAACTATGATGCTATAGTATCATTTCTTGAAACCTACCTTGAAAAGGATGCAGAATTTGACAAACTTATATACAAATATCTTATTAAGACAGGTTATATAAAGGGTACTCAGATTTGTGCTATTGTTTATGAACAGGGAGTCCTTCCAATGGATGAGGCTTTATATAATGGCCTTAAGGATGGATCAGTAGATTCATATGAATGGGTATTTAGAAAGATTCAGAACCTTGAAATTACACCAGGTCAGCTTGCGCTTGAGCCATGTACAGGTTCAGTAGTTGTAAGTGACCCGAATTCGGGTGAGGTACTTGCCTGTGTTTCATATCCAGGATTTGATAATAACAGACTTGCAAATACAATGGATTCTAAATATTACAACCAGCTTGTAACAGGTCTTTCAAGACCATTTTATAATAATGCAACTCAGGAGCGTACTGCGCCAGGTTCAACATTTAAACCTATTTCAGCTGCAGCAGGTCTTACTGAAGGTGTTATAGATGAAGATACACAGGTTACATGTTTAGGAGAGTTTACGGAAATTACTCCGTCTCCACGATGCTGGGTATATCCTGAAGGTCATGGTACACTTGATGTTGAAGGAGCTATTGAAAATTCTTGTAATGTATTTTTCTATACAGTAGGATATGAACTTGCAAAAGAGAAAATAGAAGATCCAGAAAAAGCGGTTGATAATATTGATTCTAAAGAAGATGTAGTAGATGAAGGTACAGATGACGTAGTAGATGAAGACATAGATTCTGATGCAGATAATAAGCTTAAAAAGGATAAATTTGAGTATAACGATTCATTAGGTGTAGAAAGACTTGCTAAATATGCTAAGTTATTTGGCCTTGATGAGAAGTCAGGCATTGAAATTCCTGAGTCAGAGCCACATATTTCTGATGAATATTCAGTACTTAGTGCAATTGGACAGGGTACTCACAACTACACAGTAAGCCAGTTGAACAGATACACTGCAACTATTGCAAATAAAGGTACTTTGTATGATCTTACACTTCTTAAAAAGACAGCTGATCCAGATGGAAAGACTATTAAAAAGTTTGAGCCTGTTATATCTAACAAGATAAATGAACTTAGTCCGTCCACATGGACACATATTCATAATGGTATGAACAGAATGATTAAAGCCACACCATCTTTTGCAAATGTGGGTGTGGACATGGCAGGTAAAACTGGTACAGCCCAGCAAAGTAAAATACATCCTGACCATGGACTCTTTATTGGATTTGCACCATTTGACGAGCCGGAGATTGCAGTAACAGTTCGTATTGCCAATGGTTATACATCTGCTTATGCAGCAGAAGTTGGACGAGACGTAGTTAGATCTTACTTCCATACAGGAGAAAAGAGTGACTATATCTTTGGACATGCAGCAGATCTTGGAATTTACACCGGAGTAGGAGATTAAAATGGGAGAAGTTATTTTATTGACATCAGGTAAAGGCGGAGTAGGAAAAACATCTCTTGTAGCTTCAATAGGAGCAGGTCTTGTTGATGCAGGTAAAAAAGTACTACTTGTAGATATGGATTTCGGTTTACGTAATCTTGATATTGTTACAGGTATGGAAAATTTTATCTTTAATAACGCATTCGATGTTATAAAAGAAAAGTGCAGTATAAAAGATGCTGCACTTGAAAGTAAAAATATAGAAGGTCTTTATATACTGCCTGCAGCACAGACAAAAGGTGCTGACAGTATTACAGACGAGGAGTTTAATAATTTTATATGTTCAATAAAAGACGATTATGATTATATTATTATTGACTGTCCAACAGGAATAGGGCATGGCTTTTATAATGTAATCAATGCTGCTGACAGAGTAATAGTGGTAACAACACCAGAAGTCTTTTCAGTAAGAGATGCTGATAAAGTTATAAGTATTCTTAAGTCTAAGAGGATATTTAATATATCTATTCTTATAAACAGACTTAGAACAGATATTAAGAAAAAAGATGCTTTAATGTCAGTAGATGATGTAATGGAAATTCTTCCTGCAGATTTAATTGGTGTTATTCCTGAAGATGATGAAGCTTATATGCTTATAAATCATGGTGAGCCTTTTAATAAGAGTGATTCACCATCTGGAACATGTTTAAATAAAACAGTCAAAAGGATTTTAGGTGAAGATATACCATTTACACAGTTTGAACATTCAGAAGGCTTTTTTAGTAAATTTTCTCACATATTTAAACGTAAGGAAAAAAGATAAGCCTAAAAGAGGAGAAATAACAGCTTATGAAAGAAAAGATAAAAGAACTTTTAAATTTTAAGGAAAAATATCATATTTCTAATTATAAGTTCAGCTTAGTAGCTCTTGTTACAGTACTTTCTGTTATAGGAGTATTAGTAGTTGGAAGTGCAGCACCTGCATTACAAGGTAAGCAGATTATGGGTGTTATTTTAGGCATCGTTGTAATGGTCGTACTTTCACTTATAGACTATAAGTTTATATTAAAATTTGTATGGGCTTTATATATTTTAAATATCATTCTTCTTGTGGCTGTGCATTTCTTTGGCGTTGAATCACATGGTGCGGTAAGATGGCTTGATCTTGGTATTTTCCAGTTTCAGCCTTCCGACCTTACAAAAATAATACTTATTTTGTTCTTTGCTAAGTTTTTTACTGATAGAAAGGAAGAAATTACCACAAAAAGAACCATTATAGAAGCTGTGCTTCTTATAGTTCCATCATTGGTACTTATCCTAAAACAGCCGAACCTTTCAAATACAATATGTATTTCACTTTTGTTTTGTATAATGTTTTATCTTGCAGGACTTAGTTATAAATTTATTGGAAGGTTTCTTTTGATTGTAATACCAGTACTTACTATACTTTTTGTAATAGCAATACAGCCAAACCAGAAATTATTCCATGGATATCAGCAAAATCGAATACTTGCATGGATTCATCCGGAAGATTATGCAACAGAAGAAGCATATCAGCAGAACAACTCTGTAATGGCTATTGGTTCTGGGCAGCTTACAGGTAAAGGATATAATAATAATACAACTACATCTGTAAAGAATGGAAATTTCTTATCAGAACCTCAGACAGACTTTATTTTTGCAATTATTGGTGAAGAATTAGGTTTTGTGGGTTGTTGTGTTGTCTTAATTTTGTTATTATTAATAGTGGTAGAATGTACAATGGTTGGAATGAGATCGAGTAACTTTGCAGGCCGGATGATATGCGGCGGGGTGGCCGCTCTTATTGGTGCACAGACAATGATTAATATCTGTGTTGCAACAAGACTGTTTCCAAATACAGGATTATCCCTTCCGTTTGTAAGCTATGGGTTAACATCTATTGTATGTTTTTATATGGGGATTGGATTTGTACTTAATGTAGGACTTCAATCAAATAAATTAAATGAGGAGTGACAAGAATATGAATATTGGTTTAGTAGCACATGATGCAAAAAAGAATCTTATGCAGAATTTCTGTATTGCGTATAGGGGGATCTTATCGAAGCATAGTCTCTTTGCTACAGAAACAACAGGAACATTAATCGAAAATGTCACAAATTTAAATATACATAAATATCTTGCAGGTCATCTTGGTGGTAAACAGCAGCTTGGTGCACAGATTGAACATAATCAGATAGATCTTCTTATATTCTTTAGAGATCCACTTTCACCACGTTCAAATGAACCTGATGTTAACGATATAGTAAAATTATGCGATAAATATAATATTCCAATAGCAACTAATATTGCCACAGCTGAGGCCCTTATCCTTGCACTTGATAAAGGAGATCTTGACTGGCGTGAAATGTACAGATAATAATATGACAAAAAAACAACAGTTAAAAAGAAGGGCAGCAAAAAGACGTGCTGCCCGTAAAAGAAGAATTATAAGACAGATGATAATCGTTACTATGTCAATATTAATGGTTATCATATTGTCTTTATTAGTTTTTTCTTTCACAAAATTAAGAAGAAAAGCAAGTTATGCAGTTTCAGATTACGAAAAAAAGAATTATATATCATCTGTTGTAGATAAAGAATATATGAGTAAAGATCTTTGTGTTACAGATGAAGATGTGTCTATCAGTGGTTTTTCAGGACTTGATGGTGTCCATGGAGAAGCACTTTTTGATGTTACAGACAAAAAAGTTATTTATGCAGATAATATTTTTGAAAAATTGTATCCAGCAAGTACAACTAAGATTCTTACTACATATGTAACACTTAAATATGGCAATTTAGATGATATTGTAACAGTAAGTTCTCATGCAGTTGATATGCCATTTGATGCCCAGGTTTGTGATTTAAGAGAAGGAGACAAGATTACTCTTTATGATCTTTTAAGCGGCCTTATGTTATATTCAGGAAATGATGCGGCAATTGCGATTGCGGAACATATTTCTGGAAGCACAGAAGAGTTTGTTGAACTTATGAACGAAGAGGCAAAGAAGCTTGGTGCAACAGGGACACATTTTGTTAATCCACATGGATTACATGATGATAATCACTATACAACAGTATATGATTTATATCTTATATTTAATGAATGTTTAAAATACAATGATTTTAAAGAAATTTATTCACATAAGTCATATACAGGTAAAGTAACTGGTATTGACGGTGAAGAAAGAAATATAACATGGGTTCCTACTAATCAGTTCTCAAGTGGAGAATCTGTTATAGATAGCGATTTTGAAAATAATGGCGGTAAAACAGGTACTACAATGAAAGCAGGGGCATGCCTTGTTTTATCATCAACATATAAAAATGGTAAAGAATGTATTTCAATAGTAATGGGTGCAAAAGATAAACCAGAATTGTATGACGCCATGAATCAACTTTTAGAAGCTTCAGAGAATGAACTTAATTAAGGAGATTTTTTAATGGGAAAGAATAAGTCCATTAATATAAAAAAATATAAAGCTAAAAGAGGCCTTAATGTAGGTACAGTTATTTTCGCAGCTGTTCTTATTTATCTTTTGGCAAATATTATACTAAGTCTTACATCAAAGAAATTAACTACATATGAAGTTCGAGAAGGCAGTATTCTTAAGGATAATTCATATACAGGACTTGCTTTAAGAGAAGAGATTGTAGTTCCATGTGATTCAGAAGGATATATTAACTTTTTTGAAAATAATGGAAGTAAGCTTGGATATGGTTCGAAAACATATGCCATAACTACAGATCAGCTTGATTTTGATTCTGAAAAGGATCAGGAAGCAAAAGAATTGTCTGCCAAGGAAAAAGACGATTTTGTAATGCGCATTCAGAACTTTAATGAGTCTTATTCATCACAGAAGTTTTCAGCAGTATATTCTTTAAAAAATGAAATAGATAATATTATTTATAAATCATCAGCTCAGACAAAGAATTCACAGCTTGATTCATTTATATCAAATAATAATATTCCAGCTGTTACTTATACATCAAATGACAATGGTATTATGGGATATACTATTGATGGATATGAAGGTGTTACACCTGATACAATTGAAAAAAAGCATTTTGATGCAAGTAACTACAAGCCTATAAACCGTAAAGATAACGACCAAGTAAGTAAAGGTGATCCTGCTTACAAGCTTGTTACAGATGAAAAATGGTTTATAATGATACCAATTTCAAAGGAGACAGCTAAAGAACTCGAAGAAAAGAAAGTTATTAAGACAAGGCTTAATAAAGAAAATATAAATATATGGGCTGATTTTTCAATAGAGAAAATAAAAGGTGATTACTATGGAAAACTTGAATATAATAATTCACTTATAAGATTTGTTAATGACAGATTTATCCATGTTGAGCTTATTGTTGAAGATGAAAGTGGTCTTAAAATTCCCAAGAATGCAGTTGTCGAAAAAGAATGTTATGAAGTTCCAGAAAAATGCATTACAAGTGGTGGAAATACTTCTGATACTGGCGTACTTCTAAAAGGAAGAAATAATAATGTTAAGTTTCAGGAGGTAAAAGTTCTTAAGAATGGTGAGAATGGTACAGTATTTATAGGAGCAGATGATTTTAAAGAAAATTCAACTATAGTAGTTCCTGATTCTAATGATGCGTTAGTTTTAAAAGACAAAAAGACTCTTACAGGAGTTTATAATGTAAATAAAGGATATGCAGAATTTACCCAGGTGACGATATTGTGTGAAAGTGATGACTATTATATAATAAAAGATTCAGATTTATATGGTCTTCATAATTACGATCAGATTGCACAAGATGCCAATTCTGTTAAAGAGGGAGAAATCATATTCTAAAAAGTAACAAGGAGATATTAAAAATGCTTAAAGAACAGTTAGAAGATGTACAGATGAGAGTTGCTGCTGCATGTAAAAGAGCTAGAAGAGATGAAAGTGAAGTTACACTTATAGCAGTAAGTAAGACAAAGCCTGTAAAGATGTTAGAAGAAGCTTATGATCTTGGAGTTAGAGTTTTTGGTGAAAACAAAGTTCAGGAGCTTTTGAATAAATATGAAGTGTTACCAAAAGATATACACTGGCATCTTATTGGACATCTTCAGACTAATAAAGTTAAATATATTGTTGATAAAGCAGAATTAATTCATTCAGTTGACAGTATGAAGCTTGCATCAACAATAAGTAAAGAAGCTGCTAAGAAAAATGTTACAGCTAATATACTTATAGAGGTAAATGTTGCAGAAGAAGACACTAAATTTGGACTTCATACAGAAGAAGTTATGGATTTTGTAAAAGAAGTATCTGTTTTACCTAATATAAAGGTTTGTGGTCTTATGACAATTGCACCTTTTGTAGAGAATCCAGAAGATAATAGACCGATTTTCGCTAAATTACGTAAATTATCTGTTGACATTAATGATGAAAACATCGATAATGTTAATATGAGTATTCTTTCAATGGGGATGACTAATGATTATGAGGTTGCTATTGAAGAGGGTGCCACTTTTGTGCGTGTAGGTACAGGCATTTTTGGTGCCAGAGATTATAGCGCAGCTAAATAATTTTGGTTGGAAAGAAACTTTTATTAATTATTAAGAAATAAAGTTATGTTATAAACATAAGAATAGGAGTGTAAGAATGGGTGTTTTTGATAAGTTTTTAGATATCATGAGATTAAATGATGATGATGACTACGATGATGATTACTATGATGAGGAAGAAGAATATGAAGATGACTATGAAGAAAAACCTCATCGTTCATTCTTTGGCAAAAAGAAACAGGAAGAAGTAGAGGATGATTTTGACGAAGAACCAGAAAAGTTCTCATCATTCGGAAGTAATAAAGTTACACAGATTCACCGTTCACAGCCTGCTAAGAAGAATGTAGAGATGGCTGTATGTGTTGTAAAACCAACATCTGTAGAGGATGCGAGAGATTTAACAGTAGCACTTTTAGGTGGAAGAACAGTAATCTTAAACCTTGAAGGACTTGATCTTGAAATTGCACAGAGAATTATTGATTTTACATCAGGTGCAACATTTGCTATCGATGGAAACCTTCAGAAAATTTCTAACTATATCTTCCTTGCAACACCAACAAGTGTTGATATTACAGGGGATCTTCAGGATATTATTGGAGGTACAATGGCAGCTGCTTCCTTTACAAATAAAGGCAGATTCTAAGATATAGATTCGTTCAGGAAGAGATAAATAAAGTATGTTAAAAGAGGAACAGTTATTGGAAAAGCGGTTTATTGAATTATCAAGAACTGCTTTTCATAGAAATATAATAACATTTACGGATTTCCTTAATCTTAACGAACTGAATATACTTCATACTATTCCAAAGACAGAGTTATATTGTAATTATGTAACTTTTGGAGGGTATGACACAGCAGAGCGTCAAATGGCAGCCTTTGTGCCTGATGCTCTTTCTTTGCGTACAGATAAATATCCAATCAGTGCACTTGAAATTCGTCCATCAAGCATTAAGTTTGCAGAAAGTTTAACTCACAGAGATTATCTTGGTGCAGTTCTTAATCTTGGAATAGAAAGATCAATGACTGGAGATATACTAATAGATGGCAATAAGGCAATTATGTTTGTTCAAGATAAGATGGCTGATTATATTTGCGATGGTCTTACAAGAGTACGTCATACGAATATTTCTATTTATAAAACAGGAATAGACGAGCTTGAATATGAGCCTAAAACAGAGGTTATAAAAGGAACAGTTGCATCTGTTCGTTTAGATAGTCTTTTAAGTCTTGCATTTTCATCATCAAGAACAAAACTTACAGGTCTTATCGAAGGTGGTAAGGTATTTGTAAACGGGAAATTAATGACTACAAACGCGTATCAGGTTAAAGAAGATGATATTATATCAGTTCGTGGAATGGGAAAATTTAAATTTCATGGAAGTGAAGGAAAATCACGTAAAAACAGAATATATGTAGAGTTATATAAATACGTATAATATAAACGGGAGAATAAAGGCATGAATAAAGAAGAGAAATCATTAACAATTAAAAGTTATATATACGGAATAATCTCTGTAGTTGTTCTTTTAATTGCAGACCAGTATACAAAACATCTTGCTGTTGCAAATTTAAAAGGCGGTCATGATGTGATTATTATAGATAAAGTGCTTAGACTTCATTATCTTGAAAATAAAGGTGCTGCATTTGGAATGTTTCAGAACAGACAAATAGTATTTGCTGTAGTTGCAGTTGTAATGGTAGTTTTTGTAGCTTTAATGTATAAAAGAATTCCACATACAAACAGATATTTTCTTATTCGTTTTAGTGCAGTTCTTGTAGTAGCAGGAGCTATTGGAAATGTTATTGACAGAATGCTTCTTAATTATGTAGTAGATTTTATTTACTTTGAACTTATAAATTTCCCTGTATTTAATGTGGCAGATATTTATGTTGTTGTAGCATGTATACTTTTTGCAATAGGAATACTTTTCTATTACAAAGATGATGAACTTGAAGTATTTTCATTAAAAAAAGGTAAGAAATAATGAGTGAAGAAAAGCTTACTATAAAAGCCGAAACAGGTGGAGTTAGAATAGATAAGTTTATAGCTGATAACTTAACAGATGTATCAAGATCATATATACAAAAGCTTATAGATGATGAAATGATTACATTAAATGGTTCTAAGGTTAAGGCAAAATATAAGGTAAAAGCAGGGGATGAGTTTAATGTAACAATTCCTGAAGCAAAAGAGCCCGATATAGTTCCGGAAGATATTCCACTTGATATAATTTATGAAGATGAATATATACTTGTTGTAAATAAGCCAAAGGGCATGGTAGTTCATCCTGCTCCTGGTCACTATACAGGAACACTTGTAAATGCAATAATGTATCACTGTAAGGATAACTTATCAGGTATAAATGGTGTTTTAAGGCCCGGAATCGTTCACAGAATCGATATGAATACAACAGGCTCATTACTCGTATGTAAATCAGATAAAGCCCATCAGATAATGGCGGACAAGTTTAAAATACATGACCTTACAAGAAAATATCATTGTATAGTTCATGGTAATATAAAGGAAGACGAAGGCGTAATAAATGCTCCTATAGGAAGACATCCAATAGATCGTAAAAAAATGAGTACTAAATGTAAGAATGGAAGAAGTGCAATTACACACTATAAAGTTTTAGAAAGATTTGGAAACTTTACATATGTGGAATGTCAGCTCGAGACAGGAAGAACACATCAGATACGTGTTCATATGTCTTCTATAGGACATGCAGTACTTGGTGATGATGTTTATGGACCATCAAAATGTCCATTTAAACTCGAAGGACAAACCCTTCATGCAAAGATCCTTGGAATAGAACATCCAATTACAGGAGAGTATATGGAGTTTGACGCTCCACTTCCTGAATATTTTGAGAACCTTTTAAATAAGCTTAGAAACATGTAAATGTATATTATGAAGGACAAGGTGATACTATGAACGCAAGTGTAGGAGAAAGAATTAAAGAAAAAAGACTTTCACACAAAAAGACTTTAAAAGATGTTGCCGAGGCAACTGGACTTTCAATAGGATTTATTTCACAGCTTGAAAGAGGACTTACATCAGTTGCAAATGATACATTAAAGAAGATAGCAGATGCCCTTGACGTAGATGTAGAGTATTTTATCGAACATCCCAAGAGTCTTGGAAAGAATACAATTAAATCATATGAAAGAGAAATAATTCGTATTCAGGGAAATTCGATAATAGAATATAATCTTACAAATATGGTTGACACAGGTATAATTAGACCAAGATTGGTAGAAATTCTGCCACAAAAAGAAGTCGAGCAGGCAGAAGAATATACTCATGAAGGAGAAGAGTTTGTGTATGTCCTTGAAGGAATACTTACACTTAGCGTTAATGGACATGTGACAGATCTTTATCCTGGTGACTGTGCACACTATAAATCAACAAAAGAACATAACTGGAGTAATCAGACAAACAGAACAGTAAAACTTATTTCAGTTAATGTATAACATACGTTTATCTTAAGGAGGCACTATACAAGTGTCTCCTTTTTTGATATTTGTTCCACAATTATGTCTTTTGATAATATAATATTCAAATGTTTAAGGTGTTTCTTGTTGTAAACAGATTATTAATAATGTATAATATACCTATGAAAAGTTATCAAAACTGATGACCGTCTTAAATGTAAAGGAGTGACTTGTTATGGAAAAGACTAATACGATTATTACAATAGGAAGACAGTACGGAAGTGCAGGACGTGAAATAGGTAATCTTGTAGCTAAGCGCCTCGGAATTAAGCTTTATGATAAAGAGATGCTTGCAAGAGCTGCTAAGGAAAGTGGTATCTGTGAAGAAATCTTTGAGACACATGACGAGAAACCAACTAATAGTTTCTTATATTCACTTGTAATGGATACATATTCAATGGGTTATTCAGGTAATGCTTATACAGACATGCCTATTAATCATAAAGTATTTTTAGCACAGTTTGATGCAATTAAGAAGATTGCTAATGAAGGGCCATGTATTTTAGTAGGTCGTTGTGCAGACTATGCACTTGAATCATATGACAATATGGTAAGTGTATTTATACATGCAGATCTTGATACAAGAATTAATCGAATTGCACGTATTTATGACCTTCCAGCTTCTAAGGCTAAAGATCGAATAGTAAAGACAGATAAGAAGAGAGCAAGTTACTATAACTACTATACAAATAAGAAATGGGGCGACGCTAGCAGCTATGAGCTCTGCCTTGATAGTTCTAAACTTGGAATTGAAGCAACAGCAGATGCAATCGTACGCTACGTTAAGTTAAAAGAAAGCTTAAAAAAATAATCAAACAGAGAGGTACTAAAAATGTCAGAAAATATTTTGGACGAAAACACAATCACATTAGAGTTTGAAGATGGAGAACAGGACTGCGAATGCCTTGGTATTATGGAATTTGAAGGAAAAGAATACATGGCACTTTTCCCACTTGATGATTCAGAAGATGGTTATATCTTTGAATATGTAGAAGATGGAGATGAATTCGAACTTCATGATATTGAAGATGATGCATTATTTGAAAGAATCGCTGAAGAATTTGATAAAGTTTTCGCTGAAGAGGAAGAATAATATTAATCAAATTTCTATACTTTAACTAAAAAGAAACAGGATGGTTTTTTTAATCATCCTGTTTCTTTTTTCTACTGATTTAAAATTCTATCTTTTGTGTTCTACGCGCTTAGGCCATCCTTTAATATTTCCTTCAAGAATTGCATGGAAGAATCTCTCTCTTGCACCAGGGTGCTCTGTATTAAGCTGTTTTACAAGATCCTTTGCGTACTGACGCTTTGTAAAACCATCTACCGGACATTTATTCTTAACAACAGGAAGGTCATATTTGTGCATAAATCCAATAACATCCATCTCATCAACAAACATCATAGGACGGATTACTGTAAGGTCCATTCTATCTAAGTATGTCTTAGGTGAGAATGAATGGAAGCGACCTTCAAATATAAGTGAAAGAAGCATTGTTTCAATAATATCATCTTTATGATGAGCGTAGGCAACTTTATTAGCGCCTATAGCCTTTGCCTGTTCATTTAATGAACCTTTTCTCATCTTAGCACATAAAGAACATGGATTAGTCTCTTTACGCACATTAAATAGAATATCATAAATATCTGTCTTAACTATGTGATATGGAATTTCAAGTTCATCACAAAGCTTTTGGATTGGAGAAAAATCAGTATTTTCAAATCCAAGATCAACAGTCATGGCACTAATTGTAAAGTGCTTTGGATAAAATCTTTTAAGACCATGAAGGCCGTATAGAAGAGTAAGACTGTCTTTACCACCAGAGATACCGACAACGATGTGGTCACCTTCTTCAATCATCTGATATTCGTCGACAGCTTTTCTTGTATAACTAAGTAATTTCTGTAATTTCATCTGCAAAAATTCCTTTCAAAACTAAAATCAATTACGCTTTATAGTATCGTATTTTGGTGAAAAAAACAATATAATATTATATTTCTCTTATGGAATTATATAATCGCTTGGATTCACTCCAAATTCTCGTTTAAAAGCCTTTAGAAAATTGGAATAATCATTGAACCCACACATTGTGTATGCATTTGTAACAGAAGTACCACATCTAATCATATTTCTTGCATATATAAGTCGTTTTTTCATAATATACTGATACAAAGAAAGTCCTGTAAACTGTTTAAACTGTCTGCTTAAGTATGACTTACTTATATAAAATCTATTTGAGATATTATCAAGAGTAAAATCTTCGGTAAGATTTTCATTTATATACTTAATAATATTGTTAATCTTCTCATTCTCGGTAATATCCTTTTTAATTGAATCAGGAGTATCGTAATAAGCATTTACAACTTTTACAAGAAATTCTGTTATATATGCTGAAAATAGAACATTGCTTCCAGCTTTATCACTTTCTTTGGCAGACGTAATTTTTTCACAAAGTCTTTTAAGCTGTACTATAGTTTCACTGTCAGGGCGTGACATACGATAATCCTTTTTCGTAGCATCTTTGAAACATATCCTTAGATCTTCCTTACAATAAGTATTAATAATATCAAAGTATTTATCGTCAATCCAAAGGACGATTCTTTCATAAGGTTTTCCGTCATGTATTTCAGGACGGTGTATATCTGTTTTGTTGGTAAATAATATGTCTCCAGGTCTTAGTTTGTAATTTCTTCCTTCTATAATATAATTGACATTCCCTGATAAAAAGAAGAAAATCTCATAAAAAGTATGCTGGTGAAAAGGAACTTCAGGTGGTATATCATCGTAAAAATGATGGAATTCTATATATTCTCCTTTCATAAATTGGCGTGGCTCAAATTTATGTGTGGTCATTTTGTACAATTATCCTCCTTTTAAATTGTAAAATATTGCCAATGTGTCGGTTTGATAATATTATTATAGGGTAAGATTCACCACATTTCAAGCAGCATATACCAAGTTATAAAAAGTATAGATTGTTATAATTTAAACAGAATAAATAATCTAAAAGGAGGAAGTGAATAATGAGAAAATGGCAAAAAGTTTTTGCACTTACAGCCTGTATAAGTATGTTCGCGTTGATGTTATCTGGATGCGGAAATGATGTAGATTCAAGACAGATAATAAGAGTTGGACATAATCAGGCTACAGATCATCCGACACACGTAGCATTACTAGAATTCGAAAAATATATAGAAAGTGAACTTGGTGATAAATATAATGTGGAAATATATCCAAGTGAACTTTTAGGATCACAGACAGATATGGTTCAGCTTACACAGACAGGAGCGATTGATTTTTGTGTGGCTAGTAACTCTATATTAGAGACTTTTTCAGAGGATTACACATTATTTAATATGCCATATTTATTTGCATCAAAAGAAGCATATCATTCTGCTATGGAAGACCCAGAAATAACAACTCCAATATTTGAATCAACAAAAAAGGCCGGATTAGAAGCTGTTACATGGTTAGATGCCGGAACAAGAAACTTCTATACAGTTAATAAGCCTATCGAAAGTCCAGCAGACCTTAAAGGACTTAAGATACGAGTTCAGCAGTCACCTACAAATGTTAAGATGATGGATCTTTTAGGCGGAGCAGCAACTCCAATGGGATTTGGAGAAGTTTATACAGCACTTCAGTCTAAGATTATCGACGGAGCTGAAAATAATGAGATGGCTCTTACATCAAACGGACACGGCGATGTATGTAAATATTATTCTTATGATATGCACCAGATGATTCCTGATATACTTATTGGAAATCATGCGTTTTTAAAAGAGTTATCAGATAGTGAAAAAGTAATATTTGAAAAAGGATTTGAATTAATTAATAAAGTACAAAGAGAAGAATGGGAAGATTCAGTTGCAGAAGCTAAAGAAAAAGCAGCAAATGAACAGGGCGTAACATTTATATATCCAGATGTTAAACCTTTCCAGGATATATGTGAACCAATGCATCAGGATCTTTTAAAACAGTATCCGGATTTACAACCTCTTTATGACAAGATTCAGATTCACAATGAACTTGAGAGTAACAAGTAGAAGATGGAGGTAAGAAATGGATAAAATTCGTAACGGTATAGTAAAAATACTTAATGTACTTGCAGGAACTAGTTTTCTTGTAATGGTATTACTTACATGCTGGCAGGTAATTACAAGATATTTACTTCATAATCCATCTACATGGTCAGAAGAACTTGTAGGATATCTTTTTGCATGGGCCAGCCTTTTAGGAGCATCACTTGTAACACAGGAAAGAGGACATATGAATATTCCTATCCTTGTAGAACATCTTGGAATTAAAGGCCAGAAGATTTTAAACTGTTTAGGAGAAGTGATTGCATTCATATTCTCAGCAGTAATTTTAGTATTTGGTGGTGTACAGATTGTATCTCTTGCCATGGGACAGATGACATCATCACTTGGAGTTCCAATAGGTGTATTCTACGTAGTACTTCCACTTTGCGGAGTTTTAAATATGATTTTTACAACTTTAAATATAATCGATATTATAAAAGAAAAGGAGGCTATATAAATGGAAATTCAATCACTTGTTTTAATACTTGTAGTTTTATTAGGCCTTCTTGCAGTAGGCGTACCTATAGCTTACTCAATTGGTATTTCAGCACTTGTTGCAATACTTTCAACTGTACCTCTTGATGTATCTGTTGTAACAGCAGCGCAGCGTACTTTCGTTGGAATGAGTAAATTCAGTTTAACTGCCATACCATTCTTTATACTTGCTGGAAACCTGATGAATCAAGGTGGTATAGCAAAGAAACTTGTAGACTTTGTTATGGCTCTTCTTGGAAAACTTCCAGGAGCACTTCTTGTTACAAATGCCGGAGCTAATGCTTTATTTGGGGCAATCTCTGGTTCAGCTTCAGCTGCAGCCGCTGCAGTAGGAAGCATGGTAAAAGAAGGCGAAGAAGAGCTTGGATATGACCCAGCATTATGCGCAGCTACAAACGGAGCATCAGCCCCTTCAGGACTTCTTATTCCACCTTCTAACGCTCTTATTACATATTCGTTAGCATCAGGTGGAACCTCCGTTGCAGCATTATTCTTAGGTGGTTATATACCAGGATTTTTATGGGCATTATGCTGTATCTTAGTTGGAATTCTTATTGCAAAGAAAAAAGGATACAAAGGTAAAGAAGGAAAATTTGACTGGAAAAACTTAGGTCATGCAACACTTAACGCTATCCCTGCATTATCACTTATCATTATTGTTATCGGCGGTATCGTAAAAGGTATCTTTACAGCAACAGAAGGATCTGCCATTGCAGTTGTATATGCGCTTATTCTTGGAATTCTTTATAAAAACATTACTTTAAAATCTTTCTGGAAAACTGTTATAGACAGTGCAAAGATAAGTGGTATGGTCGTATTCCTTATTGGTGTATCAAATATCCTTGGATGGGTAATGGCATTCTTACAGATTCCACAGGCTGTATCTGCATTACTCCTTGGAATTACAGATAATAAATATTTAATACTTCTTATTATGAATGTTATCCTTCTTCTTGCTGGTACATTTATGGATGTAACACCTGCAATACTTATTTTTACACCTTTATTCCTTCCTATAGTTAAGACATTTGGAATGCACCCAGTACACTTTGGTTTAATCCTTGTATATAACTTATGTATTGGAAATATTACACCACCTGTAGGAAATACACTTTTTGTGGCAATAAAGGTAGGAAATACATCTCTGTCAAAGACAATGCCATATATGCTTTGTTACTACGCAGCAATATTAGCAGGATTATTACTTGTAACTTACATTCCGTTCTTAAGTATCGGACTTCCTGCAGCAGCTGGATTAATATAAGATCTTTAAACAAAGGAGGACACAATTATGCAGATGACTTTTCGCTGGTATGGTGAAGGAAATGATAATATTACACCTGGTATGATTAAACAGATTCCAGGTGTTAAAGGACTTGTATGGGCTTTACATGATAAACAGCCTGGCGAAGTATGGGAAATAGAAGAAATTGAAGAAGCACGTCGTCAAATCGAAGGCGCTGGTTTCAATATGGACGTAGTTGAAAGTGTTAATGTTCACGATGATATAAAAATCGGATTACCAACACGTGATAAATACATTGAAAACTACAAGACAACACTTAGAAACTTAGCTAAGTTCGGTGTTAAAGTAGTTACTTACAACTTTATGCCTATATTTGACTGGACAAGAACAGATCTTTTCCATCCATTAGAGGACGGCTCAAATGCTCTTTATTACGAAAAAGCTCGTATTCAGGATGATTACAAAGAAATGGCTGAATATATTCTTGAGAACCTTCACGGAATGACATTTCCTGGATGGGAACCAGAGAGAATGGCTAAGTTAGATGAACTTTTTGAAGCTTACAAACCAGTAACAAAAGAAATCTTATGGGATAATCTTAAATACTTCCTTGAAGCTTTAATGCCTACATGTCATGAAACAGACATTAAACTTGCAATTCATATGGATGATCCTCCATGGGATATATTTGGAATTCCAAGACTTCTTGTTGATAAGGAATCTATAGGACGCTTCCTTAGTATGGTAGATGATGAATATAACTGTTTATGCTTATGTTCAGGATCACTTGGAGCAAACCTTGATAATGATGTAGCTGATATTGTAAGAACATACTGTGACAGAATTGCATTTGCTCATATTAGAAATGTAAAACATTACGAGAATGGAGACTTTACAGAGGTTTCTCATAGAGACTGCGACGGAGATACAGGAATACTTGATATTATGAAAGCTTACCATGACTGTGGATTTAAAGGATATATTCGTCCAGATCACGGACGTCACTTATGGGGTGAGGAATCATCATGCCGTCCAGGATATGGTCTTTATGACAGAGCACTTGGAATAATGTATCTTCTTGGATGCTGGGATATGTTAGAAAAAACAGATGGAAAGATCTTATAAAAGGAGAGTTGTTAATATGATGAACTTTATGGATAAAGATTTTTTACTTTCTACAGAAACTGCAAAACATTTATATCATGAGTTTGCAGAAAATATGCCTATTATTGACTATCACTGTCATATAAATCCTAAAGAGATTGCAGAGGATAGAAAATTCAACAACATGACTGAGGTCTGGCTTGGTGGAGATCACTATAAGTGGAGACAGATGAGATTTGGTGGTATAAAAGAAGAGTTTATAACAGGAGATGCTGATCCAAGAGAAAAGTTTAAGGCATTTGCTTCAATTCTTCCAAAGCTTATAGGAAACCCAATGTACCACTGGAGCCATCTTGAACTTCAAAGAGTATTTGATATTTATGAGCCACTTTGTGCTGATAATGCAGATGAAATTTATGATAAATGTAACGAAAAGCTTAAAGAATACAGTGCAAGAGATTTAATGCGCAAATTTAATGTTAAAGCTGTATGCACAACAGATGATCCTATAGATGATCTTTGCTATCACAAAGCGATTAAAGAAGATGAGACAATGGAAATAAAAGTACTTCCAGCATTTCGTCCTGATAAGGCAGTAAATATTGAAAAAGAAGGTTACGACGCTTATATTAAAGATTTATCTAAAGTATGCGGATTTGAAATTAAAAATGTAGAAGATGTTGTAAAAGCTCTTCTTATGAGAATAGATTATTTTGCAGAAAATGGTTGCTTATGTGCAGATCATGGACTTGATTATTGTATGTTTGAAACACCTGATATGGATAAGGCAAATAAAGCTTTTAACATAGCTATGACAGGTAAAACACCATCAAAAGAAGATGGCGATGCTTATAAGACATTTGTAACTATTGCATGCGCTAAAAAATATGCAGATCTTAACTGGGTTATGCAGATTCATTTTGGATGTCTTAGAAATAACAATAAACCACAGTTTAAAAAACTTGGTGCTGATACAGGATATGATGCTGTTAACAGTAAATCAGGTGTAGAAAATATAGCTCCACTTTTAAATGCTTTTAAAGAAAATGATGGTCTTCCAAAGACAATTCTTTATTCTTTAAATCCAAACGATAATACAGCACTTGTATCTATAGCAGGATGCTTCCAGGGTGATGGAGTTATGGCTAAAGTTCAGCATGGCAGTGGCTGGTGGTTTAACGACAACAGAAACGGTATGAGATCTCAAATGACTGAACTTGCAAACAATGGAATGCTTGGTTGCTTCGTAGGAATGCTTACAGACTCAAGATCTTTCTTAAGTTATACAAGACACGAATATTTTAGAAGAATATTATGTGAGCTTATTGGAGAATGGGTAGAGAGCGGTCAGTATCCATATGATGAAAAACAGCTTAAAACTATTATCGAGGATATATGTTTTAACAATACAAATAGTTTTTTCAGATTTGATGTGTAAAAAGAAAGGAAGTATAAAATGAATTTACCTTTAAATATAGATTATACAGGAAAAGTAGTTGTTGTAACTGGAGCAGGTGGTGTTTTATGTGGAGATATGGCACGCGCTTTTGCTAAAGCAGGAGCAAAAGTTGCAGCTTTAGACCTTAATGAAGAAGCTGTTAAAGCACTTGCAAAAGAATGTAATGAAGAAGGATTAATCTTAAACGGATATAAAGCAAACGTTCTTGATACAGAAGTTTTAGAAGAAGTTCATGCTCAGATATTAAAGGATTTTGGTCCATGTGACATTCTTGTAAATGGAGCAGGAGGAAATAACCCAAGAGCTACAACAGATAATGAATACCAGCATGAAGCAAAAGAAGGACAGAAAACTTTCTTTGATCTTGATGCAGCAGGAGTTGATTTTGTATTTAAATTAAACTTTCAGGGAACACTTCTTCCAACACAGATTTTTGCAAAAGATATGGTTGAAAGAAACAGCGGATGTATTTTAAATATTTCTTCTATGAATGCATATATTCCACTTACAAAAATTCCTGCATACTCAGGAGCTAAAGCAGCTATCTCTAACTTTACACAGTGGCTTGCAACTCACTTTGCAGGTTCTGGAATCCGTTGTAATGCTATTGCACCAGGTTTCCTTGTTTCTAACCAGAACAGAGCACTTCTCTTCAACGAAGATGGAACACCAACTAAACGTTCAGAGAAGATTTTAAATGGAACACCTATGGGACGTTTTGTAGACAGCGAAGAACTTTTAGGCGGAGTATTCTTCTTATGTGATGATAAAGCAGCAAGTGCAATTACAGGAGTTGTACTTCCAATTGACTGCGGATATTCAGCATACTCAGGAGTTTAGTTAAAAGATTTAAGTGAGGTATAGATGATGAACGAAGTTTTAAAACAGATAGAAAAAATCGGTATTGTACCAGTAGTTGTACTTAATGATGCTAAAGATGCAGAACCACTTGGAAAAGCTTTAGTAGAAGGCGGACTTCCATGTGCAGAAGTAACATTTAGAACAGATGCAGCTGAAGAATCAATTAGAATCATGGCTGAAAAATTCCCTGAAATGCTTGTTGGAGCTGGTACAGTTCTTACAATCGAACAGGTTGACCGTGCAGTAAATGCTGGTGCCAAATTCATTGTAAGCCCAGGACTTAATCCAAAAGTTGTCTCTTACTGTGTTGAAAAAGGAATTCCTGTAACACCAGGAACAGCTAACCCAACTAACGTAGAGCAGGCTATTGAACTTGGCCTTGATGTAGTTAAATTCTTCCCAGCTGAGCAGGCAGGCGGACTTGCTTACATTAAAGCTATTGCAGCACCATACACAGGAATGAAATTTATGCCTACAGGCGGAATAAGTGCTAGTAACGTTAAAGATTATCTTGCTTGTGACAAGATTCTTGCATGCGGCGGAAGCTGGATGGTTAAAGGGGATCTTATTAAAGCCGGAGAATTTGATAAAATAACAGAACTTGTTAAAGAAGCAGCTAATATTGTTAAAGAAATAAGAGGTTAATCATGAATTTAAATTTAAGACCAAAAGAAGAATGTAAATTTGATGCAGTATCACTTGGAGAAGTAATGCTTCGTCTTGATCCAGGCGAAGGAAGAATCCGTA
>SAMEA104404100__coassemble_996_pt1 | contig 27893 bp, 26 predicted proteins | sample SAMEA104404100__metabat2_high_PE_088 | metagenome-assembled genome bin SAMEA104404100 (sample SAMEA104404100) | Balaenoptera acutorostrata
TATGTATGCGAAGCGGTATACGCCTAGACTGGGGGCTCGTTAATATGTTGTATTCGTTTTTAGTTTTCTATGGTTCTATGCTATTACTGCTTTTGCTATATCCGCTGACTGTTTAGCGTCTTTTGCATAGTAGTCCGCCCCGATTTTTTCTGCGTAGTCTGGTGTCAGTACTGCGCCGCCTACCATGATTTTGCAGTTTAGGTTTTCTGCTTTTATTAATGCTATTGTCTTTTCCATGCTTTTTAATGTTGTTGTCATTAATGCTGAAAGGCCTACTAGTGGTGCATTTGTTTTCTTTGCTGTTTCTAACACTAATTCTGCAGGTACATCTCGTCCTAAATCTATTACATTATATCCATAGTTTTCTAATATTACTTTTACTATATTTTTTCCTATATCGTGGATATCTCCTTCTACTGTTGCAAGTACAATTGGTCCTTTTGTAACGCTTTCATCGGTTTCTTTTGAAAGGACTTTTTTTACTTCGTCGAAGGCTTCCTGGGCTGCTGTTGCTCCCTGAAGTAACTGTGGTAAGAAGAGTGTTCCTTTTTCAAACATATCTCCTACCATATCAAGTGCTGGTATTAAGTATTTATTTACTACTGTCATTGCATCTTCTGTTTCAAGTAGTTTTATTGTCTCTACTCTTGCCACATCTCCAAGTCCGTCTTTTACAGCTTTTATAAGAGGATGGATATTAGATGATAAAGTTCCTGATGATGATGCAGATGCATCTGTTGCTGCAGATGTTACTGCTACCACTTTTGTTTTTGGCATATCTTTATATGCATCTATATATTCCGCTGAAAGTTTATCTCTGTTTTTAAGTACGCGAAATGCTCTTACTGCATCCATCATGCTTGCTGTATTTGGATTTATTATTGGAAGATCAAGTCCGCTTTCCATTGCCATTAAGAGAAAACTGTGATTTAAAAGTTCCCTGTTTGGAAGTCCAAAGCTTATATTTGATACTCCGAGTACTGTTTTTAGTCCAAGTTTTTCTTTTACCATGCGAAGGGCTTCAAGTGTTTTGCATGCTCCTTCCTGCTGGGCTGATACTGTAAGTGTAAGGCAGTCGATATACACATCTTCTTTTGGTATTTCATATTTTACTGCAGTATCTAATATGTGCTCTGCCATCTTAAATCTGTCTACCGGCTCTTCTGGAATTCCATCTTCATTAAGAGCAAGTCCTACTACCGCTGCCCCGTATTTCTTAACAATTGGAAGTACTCTTTCAAGTACTTCATCGCTTCCATTAACTGAGTTTACTATTGGTTTTCCGTTATAAACTCTAAGAGCTGCTTCTATTGCCTCAGAATCTGATGAATCAATCTGAAGTGGAAGGTCTGTTACTGACTGGATTGCTTTTACAACTCTTGGAAGTACTTCTTTTTCATCAACTCCTGGTGCTCCAACATTTACATCAAGTATATGTGCTCCGGCGTCAACCTGGCTTACTGCCTGTTTTAAAATATATCCCATATCTCCCGATAAAAGTGCTTCTTTCATAAGCTTTTTACCAGTAGGATTTATTCTTTCACCGATTACTCTTACATCATTTATATTTACTACTTTTGTAGCTGTTGATACTTTTGACTCTTTTTTGCATGGAGTTATAACTGGTGTAACACCTTTGAAAGTTTCATTTAATGCTTTTATAAATTCAGGTGTTGTTCCGCAGCATCCACCAACAGCTGCAACTCCTATATCTGCATATTTTCTAAGGCTATTTGCAAAGCTTTTAGCATCTATATAGTATTCTCCTGTTGCAGGGTCAGGTAATCCCGCATTTGGTTTTACAAATACTGGAATATCTGTATTTTCGCAGAGTTTCTTTGCAAGTGGATATATTTCATCTGGTCCAAGACTACAGTTAATTCCAACTGCGTCTATTCCAATAGCATTTGCAAATACTGCAAATGACTCCACATTACATCCTGTAAATGTACGGCCATTTTCTTCAAAAGTCATACTTACCATTACTGGAAGTTTTGTATTTTCTTTTGCTGCAAGTACTGCTGCTTTTACTTCATAAAGATCTGTCATTGTCTCAAGTACAATAACATCTGCTCCGGCATTTTCTCCTGCTACAACTGTCTCTTTAAAGTTCTCATATGCATCTTCGAACTTTAAAGTTCCTGCAGGCTCAAGAAGTTCCCCAAGTGGTCCTATATCAAGAGCTACTTTTGCAGTTCCATCTTTTAATTCCTTTGTAGCCTCTTTTGCTATTTTAACTGCGGCTTTTACAACTTCATCTGTACATGCCCCTGTATCTTTTAATTTTAGAGGGTTTGCTCCAAATGTGTTTGCATAAACAAGCGATGCCCCTGCCTCAATATACATTTTATGAATTGACTTAATAGTATCTGGATTGCTAAGACTTAAAAGTTCTGGACGCTCTCCAAGTTTAAGTCCGCTTTTTTGAAGCATTGTTCCCATTGCACCGTCTAATATAGTTATCTTATCTTGTCTAAACACAGGTAGTCCCCCTTTTTCTATATACGCATTTATCTTTCATTACACAGTTTTTGCAGCCTGACAGTTTACCTTTAACCTCTATATCAGCTATTCCCATAATAGATGTTATTGATTTTCTTGGTGTCATTATATTGGTTGGTGTAACGTAAAGTCCTATTTTTCTTCCGGCATCAAGTACATGCACAAGATCACCTTGAATATTTATTGGAAAGTCTCCATAACCAGGGCTGTAACGAATTGTAAGATACTTATTATCTTTTCTTACATTATCTCTTATACTTTCCTCGCATAATGCCGAATATTCTTCTATTGCCACATTTGCAGCCGCATCTAAAATAACTGCATCTGACATATCCATTATTTCTGTCCGTCTTATTAATGCATCTACTTCAGTTCCAAGTGTTACTGCCATTAATACAATATGCGAACAATTTTTAAGATGAGCTTTTATATCATTTCCATGTAATTTAAGTGTATCAGCAACTAATATATAATTATCTTTTTCTTCTATATAAATAGCATCACTAATTACATTTCTATAAACAGCCTTCTCTTTTATAAGATCAATATTCTTTTTAATTTTCTCTTCCATATCACTTGAAAGTTTATGAATATTTTCATCAAACCCTGTATATCTTAAAACTTCATCAAATGATATATTTATCTTTTCATTTATCATTTAGCTTCCTGCTTCACTTCATCTGGGACTGTTATTTCAGATATGTTGTCGTAATCTTCGTAGTCTACTGTTATTGTAAATTTTGATACAGATGAGTTCTCATCCATTTCATTATAAATATCATTTAATGCATCTGTCATATCAATATATATTCTTGATGGAAGTAATGATTCCTTTTCAACATTTATTATAAATGGAATCTGTGATTTTCCTATCTTATCAGTGTCAGGTGTTTCCATATCTGCAAGATTATTGACTGTTCTTATATCAAAGATATTCATTACATCTTTACCTGTCATAAATCCTGAAAGTTCATAACATTCTTTTTCTCTTATAGTTACGAGATTTTCTTTTAAGGTAAATTTCTTTGGTTTTTTATCTGGATCTAAAAATTCAGATTTAATTCCATGGTCTGATTCGCTTAATTCTGCTTTTTCCTTTGTCCATGTATCATTAACTCTGCTATAGGTGTATGTTTCACCATCCTCTACAACCTGAAATATTTCAATTACTCCGCCTGATTTTCTGCCTCCTATATCAAAAAGCGAAAATCCAACCGCATGACCTGCTAATGGATCTGATGTATTTTCAAGTTCAAAAAACATCTTTATTCCTGTTGAATTGTTTACTTTTTCATAAAGAGCATCTATATCAATTGATGTTCTTATTGATTTAGCTTTAGAAAATTCTGCAGACGATTCTTTTAATATAGAAACTGCTTCATTATCATTTTTACAGGCTGTAAATGTAAACATTAACATAATGCACATTAAAACTATATAGCCCTTTTTGAATTTTCTCATATTTATTATCCTTTTTTGAAATTATTTTTTCACTCATTATAATATAGTTTTCTGATATATTCTATTACTTTTTGTAAATATTTGATTTTTAAAGACAAATGTCCTTGACCCACAGGGGGAATACTGTATTTATACTTAAATTCGGCATATTTTCAGGTTGAAAAAACTATAAATCTATTATATGATAGTAAAAGAAATTTTTAAAGATTTCTCGCAACAAATAAATAGGTATAAAGCATGCCTGTTCATAGGCATACGAGGAGGTTTTTTATGAGACATTTAATGAGTCCACTTGATTTTTCAGTTGAAGAACTGGACGAACTTTTAGCTCTTGCACAGGATATAGAAGCTAATCCAGAAAAATACGCACACGCATGTGCTGGAAAGAAATTAGCAACACTTTTTTATGAGCCAAGTACACGTACAAGACTTAGCCATGAAGCAGCAATGTTAAATTTAGGTGGAAGCATCCTTGGTTTTTCATCAGCCAACTCAAGTTCAGCTGCTAAAGGTGAAAGCGTAGCTGACACAATCAGAACAGTATCATGTTATGCAGATATATGCGCTATGCGTCATCCAAAGGAAGGTGCTCCAATGGTAGCTTGTGCAGCTTCATCAATTCCAGTTATCAATGCTGGTGACGGTGGACACGAACATCCTACACAGACACTTACAGACCTTCTTACAATTCTCAACTTAAAAGGACGTCTTGACAATATGACAGTTGGTCTTTGTGGAGACCTTAAATTCGGTAGAACAGTACATTCACTTATTACAGCTCTTGTTCGTTACACAGGAATCAAATTTGTACTTATCTCACCAGAAGAATTAAGACTTCCAAGTTACGTACGTAATGACATTCTTGACAAAAACAACGTTCCTTACAAAGAAGTTGTTCGTCTTGAAGAAGCACTTCCAGAACTTGACATTCTTTACATGACACGTGTACAGAAAGAAAGATTCTTCAATGAAGAAGATTATGTAAGAATGAAAGACTTCTACATTCTTGACAAAGATAAAATGGAACTCGCTCCAGAAGATATGTATGTAATGCATCCACTTCCACGTGTTAATGAAATTTCCGTAGAAGTTGACGAAGATCCACGTGCAGCATACTTTAGACAGGTTCAGTACGGAGTATATGTTCGTGAGGCACTTATCCTTACACTTCTTGGAATCAAAGTTGACTAATAGAAATTGTAATTAACAGTTTAATATTATATTAATAGGAAAGAGGGAACATTATGTTTAAAAATACATTAAACGTTGGACGTATCTCTGAAGGATTCGTACTTGACCATATCGAAGCAGGAAAGAGCATGGATATTTACAAATATCTTAACCTTGACGAGCTTGACTGCTGCGTTGCTATTATCAAAAATGCTAAAAGTAGTAAAATGGGTAAAAAAGATATTATGAAAATCGAGTGTCCTATCGACTACATCGATCTTGATATCTTAGGATTTATCGATCACAATATCACAGTTAATATTATTAAAGACGAGAAAGTTTATGCTAAAAAATGTCTTACTCTTCCAAAAGAGATTAAAAATGTTATCAGATGTAAAAACCCACGTTGTATTACATCAATCGAGCAGGGACTTGATCAGATCTTCGTTCTTACAGATGAAGAAACAGAAACATACAGATGTAAATACTGCGAACAGAAATACGCAGCAAACAAATAATAAGATTATTAAGAGTCTATACTTTATAAAAAGTATGGGCTCTTTTTTATTTATCATATTCTAAGAAAGAAAAAGAACTGGCAGATAAACTGTCAGTTCCATAAATTTAATATTAAATGAGTTAAGCAAAACGATAAGCCGGGTTATGTCGTTGGACAATCATCTATCTAGACCTGATGTTGCCACCAGGTTCAAGCGACCTACCTAAAACGTGACGGGCAGCCACATGGTTTTTATTCGGTCTTGCTTCGGATGGGGTTTACATGTGCCCTTCCTGTTACCAGAAAGGCGGTAGTCTCTTACACTGCCTTTCCACCCTTACCTAAGTAAACTTAGGCGGTTTATTTCTGTTGCACTGGCCTGGGAGTCACCTCCACCGGACGTTATCCGGCATCCTGCCCTATGAAGCCCGGACTTTCCTCACCTGCGACCTTTCGGTACTAGCAGCCGCGATTGTCTGTCCTACTTAACTCAAGGTTTTATTATACTATTGTTTTTATATAATGTCTATATTTTTTTGATTGTTTTATCAAATATCTCAATTAATCATTAACAATCTTAGATGCTTTAACTATTTCAGGTAAAACAAATCCAAGACCTTCTACTGCTATCTTATCTTTGTCGCATAAGTTAACAACGATTATATTATCACATATACCAGCTTTTCCTCTTTCAAGAATTACGCTTCTGTCAACGTCAGCCACTGTATATCTAAGTGATTCTGCTATTCCTGGAACTTCAAGATCACAAATCTCTTCTATTATAGATGGAGCTATATCTGTTGATTTTAACCCTGTAGAACCTACTGTAAGAACTAAATCAACACTCTTTGCTACTGTAAGCTTTGTAAGAACTGTTCTTACAATAGCAAGATCTTCGGGAAGTGTTCCAGTTATTACTGTATGTCCTTCATCCTGAAGAAAATCTTTAACAGCAAGTGCTGTACTGCTCTCTTCTTTTTCTAAATAAAGATCTGTACTTAAAGTAAATACTGCTACTTTCATTTAAAATACCTTTCTAATCAGCCAAGAATTCTTCTCGCTCTTTCCTCAGCTTCTTTGTATATTTCTTCTTTTGATGATCCTATAAAGAATTCACCGTGATCATATAAAACTTTACCTGCAACCATTGTCATAATAACATTTTGTTTGCTTCCGCTATATACAATATTCTTTTCGATATTCTGAAGTGGACGCATATTTGGCTGATCAAGATCAAGCATAATCATATCCGCTTTCTTTCCTTTTGCAAGTACATCACAACACCCAAGTCCCATTGCATGTGCACCATTTACAGTTGCCATCTTAAGTACTTCTTTTGCTGGAACTGCTTCTGGATCATTACATACTGCTTTTTGAAGTCCTGTTACAAGGAACATCTCTCTAAACATATCAAGACAATTATTACTTGCAGGGCCATCTGTAGCAACTGCTACTTTAATGCCTTCCTCAAGGTATCTCTTAATTGGAGCAATACCACTTGCAAGTTTAAGATTTGATGCAGGATTTGTAACAACAAATATGTTATGTTTCTTTAAGATTGCAAAATCTTCATCGTCAAGATGAACACCGTGGAAGATTCCACCTCCGTTATCAAAAAGTCCAAGTGAATCAAGATAGGCTACTGGTGTCATTCCTGTTCTGTTTCTACAGTCTTCTACTTCTCTTCTTGTTTCAGAGCAGTGTGTGTAAACTGGAATACCGTATTTCTTTGATAATGCTGCAATCCCTTCAAGAAGACCTTTGCTTGTTGTATATTCAGCATGGAATCCAAGCTGGTAAGAAAGAAGTTTATCTGGATCTTTTGAATATTTTAAATAATCTTCTTCTACTTCTTCTACTGTTCCACCAAAGTCGTTGATACTTTCACATATAACAAATCTAAATCCTGTATCATCAACTGTACGTTTCATTGCTGGTTTACTTAAATACATATCAAATCCTGCTGTTGTACCACTTGTAAGATACTCCATTACTGCAAGTTTATTGAACCAGTAAATATCATCTTCTGTAAGTTTTGCTTCATTAGGAAATACCATTTCATTAAGCCATTCCTGAAGCTGCATATCATCTGCATGTGATCTTAAAAATGTCATTGCTGAATGTGTATGAGCATTCTTAAATCCTGGCATTACAAGATTCTTATTTGCATCGATTTCTTTATCAAATGTAATATCTGTATCTTTAGCCTCTCCTACATAAATAATTGTGTCCCCATCAATATGGATTTCACCTTCGAATATCTCCTTGCCTTCTTCCATTGTAAGGATTCTTGCATTATATATTCTTGTTTTCATGCTACCTGTCTCCCTTTTAAAATCGCTTTTGTATTAATCCCATGGAAGAGATAATACTTCTTTTTTAGATTCTCTAAACATAAGGTCACTTAATGCTTCTGTAGCTTTTTTATTATTGAAAAGAACTTCATTAACCTGTTCTACTATAGGCATTGAAACATCATATTTCTTAGCGAGTTTAGCCGCTGCTTTTGCTGAATAAACACCTTCTACTACCATGTTTACTTCCTTCATAGCCTCTTCCATAGTCATGCCCTGACCCATAAGGTATCCAGCCTTTCTATTACGACTGTGAACACTTGCACATGTAACAATTAAATCACCGATTCCTGTAAGTCCTGCAAATGTTTCAGGTTTTCCACCCATCTTCACTCCAAGACGTGAAATTTCAGCTACGCCTCTTGTAATAAGAGCTGCTTTTGTATTATCACCACATCCAAGTCCATCAGCTACACCTGCAGCAAGAGCAATAACATTTTTAAGTGCCCCACCTATTTCAATACCAAGCATATCAGGGCTTGTATAAACTCTGAATACTTCATTTGTAAAGCATTTCTGAAGGTATTCTGCTACTTCCTTCTTATTTGCACCAATTACACATATTGTAGGGAGCTTTCTACCAACTTCCTCTGCATGGCTTGGTCCTGAAAGAACTGTAACTTCTGCCTGTGGAATTTCTTCATGAATCTGCTCTGATAATGTCTTAAGTGTATCATCTTCAATACCCTTTGCCACATCTACGATTATCTGACCTTCTGCAAAAAATTTACTTGCTGATGCAGCCGTTCCTCTTACAAATTTAGAAGGAACTGCCATTACAACAAAATCTTTATCTTTAATGGCACTTTCAAGATCTGTAGTAAAAACCATGTTATCTGGAATCTTTACTCCGGGAAGTTTACTCTCATGCTCTCTTTTTTTATCAAGCATTTCAATCTCATCTGGATCAATTGACCATACTGTAACATCGTGCCCATTTCCATTTAAAAGTATTGCAAGTGCTGTTCCCCAGCTTCCAGCTCCTAATACTCCTGCATTAGCCATAACTATACCTCCGCTTTCTTACTTCCAAATCTATTCTCATTACCATCTAAGAGCCTTTTAATATTATCTTTATGTCTTACCCATGCAAGAACCATAATAAATAATGCGAGACCATATAACTCATAAAGAGCTGGTCCTGACATTTTGAAAAAACCAAGTTGTCCAAAAGATACAACCTCAAGGAAGAACATTGATGATGCTAAAAGTGATCCAAGTGATACGTATCTTGTAAATATAACTGCTGTTAAAAATGCGACAATAGGAATTGGCACCATGTATGGACTTGTAGCAACTACAAGACCTCCAAGCACAGCTATTCCCTTGCCACCTTTAAATTTTAAATAAAAAGGAAAATTGTGTCCAAGTGTTGCGCCTACACCCGCATACATTGCAAGCAATGGTTTAATATCACTGTCTTTATAAATAAGACGAACAATAGTTACTGCTATTACACATTTAAGAACATCTCCGGCAAATGTCATAAATCCAGCTTTCCAGCCCATGACACGTACCGCATTTGTTGATCCTGCGTTACCGCTGCCTTCTTTACGTATGTCAATATGTTTCGCCTTTCCAACTAAATACCCTGTCTGAAAAAGTCCTAAAATGTAACCGATTATAAGACACACTATTCTTTCCATTTATTGTTCCTTTTCCTTTCTTTCTCTTATTATAAAGTGAAGTGAAGTTCCCTTAAATCCAAATGCTTCTCTTATCTTATTCTCAAGATATCTTACATATGAGAAGTGCATAAGCTGTTTATCATTCACAAATATAATAAATGTTGGTGGTTTAACTGAAACCTGTGTTATGTAATAAAGTTTAAGTCTTCTACCTTTATCTGATGGTGGCTGCTGCATTGCAACTGCCTCTGTCATAATCTCATTAAGAACTCCTGTTGAAATACGAAGTGTCTGATTTTCAATAACCATATCAATTGTATCGAAAAGTTTAGGAAGTCTTTGACCTGTCTTAGCTGATACATAAACGATTTCTGCATATGAAAGGTATGAAAGAACCTGACGAATCTTTGCTTCATATTCTCTTGTTGTCTTATCATTCTTTTCAATGGCATCCCATTTATTAACAACAATAATAATACCTTTACCACGCTCATGAGCAATACCTGCAATCTTGGCATCCTGTTCTGTAATACCTTCAACTGCATCAATTACCATAAGAACAACATCGGCACGTTCTACCGCTGTTACAGTACGAATAATACTATATCTTTCAAGTTCTTCTTTAATTTTATTCTTTCTTCTAAGACCAGCTGTATCAATAAATACATATTCTGTGCCGTTATGTACGATTTCTGTATCAATGGCATCACGTGTTGTACCTGCCACATCAGAAACGATAACACGGTTCTCTCCTAAAAGTTTATTTACTATAGAAGATTTACCTACATTTGGTTTACCAACTATGGCAATACGTGGTCTGTCATCATCTTCTGCTTCACCTTTTCCTTCTGGGAACTTCTCTGTAACAACGTCGAGAAGATCTCCAAGTCCAAGTCTTGAAGCTGCTGATACTGGAATAGGATCTCCAATTCCAAGATTATAAAATTCATAAACATCAGGCATAAATTTATCAAAGTTATCAACTTTGTTTACTGTAAGAACTACAGGTTTACCTGAACGTCTAAGCATATCTGCTACTTTTGAGTCAGCATCTACAAGCCCCTGACGAACATCTGTTATAAAAACAATAACATCTGCTGTATCTATGGCAATCTGAGCCTGATCTCTCATCTGTGATAATATAACATCCTTACTATCTGGTTCGATACCACCTGTATCTACCATTGTAAATTCTTTATCAAGCCATGTAATATCGGCATATATTCTATCTCTTGTAACTCCCGGTGTATCTTTAACTATGGAAATCATCTCACCTGCCAGAGCATTAAATAAAGTGGATTTACCTACGTTAGGTCTTCCTACTATTGCAACTACTGGTTTACTCATATTTATTTCTGCCTTTCCAAAATCTATTTATAGTTTAACATTATAATTATAATAGTAATCTCTTCATTTAGCAATGGTTTTAACTTAGAACAGTACGTAAACATTGTATTTGGCCCATGTTTTTTACCAGTTTAAAGCGGAAACTTGTCCTTTTTTACCCTTATCGTATTGAATTTGACTATAAAAAATGATATAACGAATATGGATAACATCGTAATAACATTATTACCCACTATATTTTTCGAGGAGAATTATTATGTCTGATATTAAAGCATTAGAACAAACATTACCTAACGCCCCACTTAAAATCATTGCAATGGAAAGTTGCAAAGAAATGGGACAGAAAGTAAATGACTTCATCGTATCTTTCAGAGAAGGTACTTTAAGTGAAACTAAAACTTCACCACTTTATGTAAATTACGAATCACAAAATTATCTTGCAACAGCTAAATGCCCAAGATTTGGTTCTGGTGAAGCTAAAGGTTTTATTGGTGAAAGTATTCGTGGTACTGATCTTTATATTATGACTGATGTATGTAACTACAATCTTACATACACAGTGAATGGACATGTAAATCACATGTCACCAGATGATCACTATCAGGATCTTAAACGTATTATCTCTGCTGCAACAGGTAAAGCAAAACGTATTAACGTTATTATGCCTTTCCTTTACGAAAGTCGTCAGCACAAACGTACAAAACGTGAATCTCTTGACTGTGCACTTGCACTCCAGGAACTTATAGATATGGGAGTTTCAAATATAATCACATTTGATGCTCATGACCCACGTGTTCAGAACTCTATTCCACTTAACGGATTCGACAGCTTCAACCCACCATACCAGTTTATGAAAGCTCTCTTTAGAGCAGTTCCAGATCTTTGTGTTGATAAAGATCACCTTATGATTATAAGCCCTGACGAAGGAGCTATGGGACGTGCAGTATACTTCTCTAATATATTAGGAGTTGACATGGGTATGTTCTACAAACGTCGTGACTACTCAAAAGTAGTTAACGGAAAGAATCCAATTGTTGCTCATGAATTCTTAGGAGACAATCTTGATGGTAAAGATGTTATCATCGTTGATGATATGATATCTTCTGGAGAAAGTATGTTAGATGTCGCTAAACAGATTAAAGAACGTGGAGCTAAACGAGTATTCGTCTGCACAACATTTGGTCTTTTCACAGATGGAATGGACAAATTTGATGAATTCTATGAAAAAGGACTTATTGACAAAGTTATTACAACAAACCTTACATATATTCCAGAAGAATATTCAAGCAGACCATACTTTGTAGTGGCAGACATGAGCAAATTCATCTCACTTATTATTGATGCGCTTAACCATGACACACCAATAAGTGCTGTACTTAATCCTACAGACAAAATTCATAAACTTCTTGAAGCCAGAGCTAAAGGTGAATTTAAGTAAGAATTAAAATATTTCAAAAATTTAGGGGATATACCTTTGTGACTGCACGTTGGTATATCCCCTTTTTCTTTTATTTATCTTCGCTGTAGAATAATGCGTTTACGAATTCATCTGCATCGAATTTCTGAAGATCATCCATTGTCTCTCCTACACCTATATATTTTACAGGTATTCCAAGTTCTGCCTGGATTGCTACGGCGATTCCACCTTTTGCTGTTCCATCCATCTTTGTAAGAATTACTCCATCAATATCTGATACTTCATTAAACTGTTTTGCCTGAGCAAGTGCATTCTGTCCTGTTGTTGCATCAAGTACTACAAGTGTTTCTTTGTGTGCTTCAGGATATTCTCTATCGATCACACGGTTAATCTTCTTAAGTTCTTCCATAAGGTTTTTCTTATTGTGAAGACGTCCTGCTGTATCGCAAAGAAGTACATCTGCTTTTCTTGATTTGGCTGCTGCAACCGCATCAAATACTACTGCTGCAGGATCTGAACCTTCCTGTCCGCCAATCATTTCGCACTGTGCACGGTTTGCCCATTCTTTTAACTGTTCCCCTGCTGCTGCACGAAATGTATCTGCTGCCGCAAGTATTACCTTCTTATTTTGCTCACGAAGTTTTCCAGCAAGTTTTCCAATTGTTGTTGTTTTACCAACTCCGTTAACTCCAATAACGAATACTACAGATGTTTTATTTTCAAAGTCATATGCTGCATCTCCAACATTCATCTGCTCCTTAATGCTGTCTATAAGAATCTGTCTGCACTCTACCGGTTCTTTAATGTGATTCTCTTTGACTTTTTCTCTTAAGTTGTCAAGAATCTCCATTGTTGTATTTACACCTAAATCCCCCATTATAAGTGTTTCTTCAAGTTCTTCATAGAAGTCTTCGTCTATTGAAGAAAATCCGTGAAAAATACTGTCCATTCCTGACACAATATTGTCACGTGTCTTTGAAAGTCCTGATACAAGTCGTTTAAAAAATCCCTGTTTCTCTGCCATGTTCTCCTCCAGTTATTTATCTAATTCATTTTCTAAAAGGTCAACAGATACAAGAGTTGAAATACCTTTCTCCTGCATTGTTATACCATAAAGTCTGTCAGCTAATGTCATAGTTCCGCGTCGATGTGTAATTACAATAAACTGTGTATTCTTTGTAAGTTTATGTAAATATTTTGCAAATCTTGTAACATTACTGTCATCAAGTGCCGCCTCAATCTCGTCAAGAAGACAAAATGGTGAAGGCTTAAGATTTTGTATTGCAAAAAGAAGTGAAATAGCTGTAAGAGCTTTTTCTCCACCTGAAAGCTGCATCATATTCTGAAGTTTCTTTCCTGGTGGCTGAGCAATAATCTTAATTCCTGCTTCTAATACATCCTCATCTTCCATAAGTTCAAGAGTACCTTTGCCTCCGCCAAAAAGTTCTTTGAATACTTGATCAAATTCTTTTGAAATTAATGCAAACTGTTCTTTAAACTGTTTTCTCATTGCATTATCAAGTTCTTCGATTATATTTTCTAGTGTAGCTTCAGCCTCAACAAGATCGTCATGCTGTCCCTTTAAAAATTCATATCGCTCTGATACATTCTTGTAATCATCAATAGCATTTACATTGACGGATCCAAGTTTCTTAATATCAGATTTAATAGACTGAATCTGTTTTCTCATAAATGAGAGGTCATTTAAACTCTCATTGCGAAGCTCTTTAGCATGATTATATGTGATTTCATATTCATCCCACATATAGTTAATCTGTTTTTCTTTCTGCTCTTCAAATGACTCTTTCTTACTTGTAAGTCTAAAGCACTCTTTATCAAGGTCTGCCATTGTCTTTGCAAGTTCTTCGCGTTTATGAAGAAATGCACGATGCCTTCTTGTAAGCTCTTCTTTCTTTAAGAGACTTTCTTTTATTTTTTTATCAATCTCCACATAAAGTTCATTTGACTCTTCTATAGTAGATCTAATATCACTTATTTCTTTTTCACGTTTTGCTATCTCTTCAGCTGAATTTCCCTTATTAAAATCGATTTCTCCAAGTTCTTCTTCAAACTTAGATATCTCTTCATCTATTCTTCGAATATTTTCTCGTACAAATGAATTCTTCTGCTCTAATGAAGCATACTCCACATGAACTTCTTCAGTTGCTCTTATCTGTACAGCCTCAGTTGTTCTATTTTCATTTAATACCACCTGAAGCTTATCATTTTCATCAGTAAGCTGCTTCTCTAAAAGTTCTGAAGTTTCAAGTTCCATCTGAATTGACTCTTCATTATCTGAAATAGCTTCCATCTTCATTAAAATACGTTCGTTTTCTTCGTCAAATTTCTCAAGCTGTCTCTTATTTTCATTCTGACGTGTAACTATCTGCTCGATACGAAGTTTTACTGTATTTTCAACTACGAAAAATTTACGAAGCGCCTGTTGTTTATCCTCAATAAATGCATAACAGGCTGTTCTCTTTGTCTTTATATCTTCGACATCTTTTTCAAGTGTTTCAAGAGATTCTTTTAAAAGTTTAACTTTCTTTTCAAACTCTTCTATCTCTCTTCTACGGCTTAAAAGATTGCTTGAGTTCTTAAATGCACCACCTGTCATAGATCCGCCAGGATTTATAAGATCTCCTTCAAGTGTTACAAGTCGTACTGACTGTTTATACTTTCTTGCAACTTGTATACCATTATCAATATTATCAATAACTACAGTTCTTCCAAGAAGCTGTTTCATAAGATCTTTGAACTTATCATCTACATGTACAAGTTCATGAGCAAGTCCTATTACTCCTCTTTCATTTAGTACTTCAACCTGACGTATTGTGCCAGATCCATGCATACTTGTAAGCGGAAGAAATGTTGCACGTCCAAACTTATTTTGTTTAAGATACGAAATCATCTTCTTAGCTGTATCTTCTGTATCTGTTACAATATTCTGGATATTTCCTCCAAGAGCTGTCTCTACTGCTATTTCGTATTCTTTATCTACTTTAACAATATCAGCTACAACTCCAATAAGACCTTTCTCTGTATCCTTACATTGCATTACACGACGTATTGAATTTCCATATCCGTCGTATCTTTCAGTAATATTCTTTAAAGATTCAAGTCTTGATTCTTCCCTGTGATATTCCATCTGGGCTCTTCGAAGTTCTTCCTGCTTTGTACTTAAATCTTTTTGAAAGGATGCTATCTCTTTTTCTTTTTTCTTAATAGCTGCATTTTCTGCATTAATCTTTTCTGTAACAGAGTTAAGCTTAAGATTCTCTTCATCTAATGCTTTATTATTTAAAGTCGCATCTTCATTTACCTTAACAGTAAGTTCTTCTATCTCTTTTCTTCTTGTTACAAATTGATCCTTAGTTGTATCAAAATATTGGATTTTAGCTTTTGTTGATGCTCTGTTATTTAAAAGACGAATTATCTCAGACTTATTGTCTTCCATCTTCGATTCGAGTTCAGCAATCTTTGTCTGTATTTCTACAAGAGCCTTTGATGCTTCATCGTCTTTTATTTTCTGAACATTTAACTTTTCTTTAATTTCAGCCTTTTCTTCTAGTAATTTTTCTTTCTGTTCGTTTCTTGAATTTATGTCTGCCTGTATTGCAGTTAGACGTCCGCCGTAATATTTATCATTAGTACGAACTGTATTAATCTGCTCTTTAAGTACATTAATCTGTCCTTCAAGCTGCTCTTTTAAGATATTAGTCTTATTAAGCTGGTTCTTTGACTCCTCGATTTTTGCGTCGATTGCATCTGACTGTTCTTCTACAGCTTCATACTCTGTTTTCATATTGTCGTAAGAAACTTTTGTCTCTTCTAACTGATTTTCAGCTATAGTAAATTTCTCCTCGACATCTTCCACTTCTTTATTAAGTCTTAATGTCTCAAGTAAGAACATATTAATATCATATACTTTAAGTTCTTCTTTAAGCTTCAAGTACTCTTTAGCAGTCTCAGACTGTTTTGCAAGTGGCCCAATCTGCTTTTCAAGCTCAGCAAGTATGTCATTTACACGTGTAAGATTTGATCTTTCTTCTTCAAGTTTCTTTAAAGAAAAATTCTTTCTCCTTTTAAACTTAACAATTCCAGCCGCCTCATCAAAAAGCTCACGACGCTCTTCTGGCTTTCCACTTAAGATTTTATCTATTTGCCCCTGTCCAATAATAGAATATCCTTCTTTACCAATACCAGTATCGTAGAACATTTCATTAATATCTTTAAGTCTGCATGAGCTGCCGTTTATAAGGTATTCACTTTCTCCTGATCTATATAGCTTTCTTGTTACTGTTACTTCCTCGTACTCTACAGGAAGCTTGTGATCTGAATTATCAAGTGTTATAGCAACATACGCATAGCTAAGTGGCTTTCTATTTTCAGTACCTGAAAATATTACATCCTGCATAGTACCACCACGAAGCTGTTTAACTCTCTGCTCACCAAGAACCCATCTTACAGCATCTGCAACATTACTTTTACCACTTCCATTAGGTCCTACAATACCTGTTATACCGTTATGAAATTCAAATTTAATTTTGTTGGCAAAGGATTTAAATCCCTGTACTTCAATGCTCTTTAAATACATGCATTACCTCTTAATCTTCTTTCTTAAGCTTAAGTATAGCTTCGTATGCTGCTTTTTGTTCTGCTGCTTTTTTAGTTCTTCCTTCGCCTATTCCATATGCTTTATCACCAATTAAAACTTTAACAGTAAATGATTTATTGTGATCTGGACCTTCTTCTTTTATAAGTTCATATACAATAGGTTCATCTGTCTTAGCCTGCACAATTTCCTGCAAAATAGTCTTGCTATCATAAAAGAGTTTTTTATTCTCAAGGTCTGTAAGTATAAACTTATGTATAAACTCTTTTGCATTAGTAAAACCACCGTCCAGGTATATAGCTCCTATAAGCGCTTCCATTGCATCTGATGTAACTGACTCTCTTTCTCTTCCACCTGTAGCATCCTCGCCCTTACCAAGCAAAAGATATGAGCCAAGGTCTATATCTCTTGCACAGTATGCAAGTGCCGGTTCACATACCATACTTGCTCTTGTCTTAGTAAGTTTTCCTTCTGAAACCTTTGGCATATCAAGAAATAAAAATTCACTTGAAACAAGTTCAAGAACCGCATCTCCTAAAAATTCAAGTCTTTCATTACATTCATATTTCTTCATACGTTTCTCATTAATATAAGAACTATGCATCATTGCTCTTTTTAGAAGATCAAAATTTTTGAATGTATAGTTAATCTTTTTCTCAAGATTGTGAAGATTACTCATAAATCCCTCCATATAATCTTTAGTCTTTTAAAAGTGAAAAAGCCCTCTAAGGGCTTTCTCACATTAAAACTTCTTAGTCAATAACTGCTTTGATCTGCTCTACAGCATCTCCGACTGTTACGATATTCTCTGCTGAATCGTTGTCGATTTCAATATCGAATTCTTCTTCGATTCCCATAATGATCTGGTAGATATCAAGTGAATCTGCTCCAAGATCATCAACAAACTTTGTGTCCATTGTAATTTCATCTTTTGTAACTGATCCTAATGCTTCAACAATGATTTCCTGTAATTTTTCGAATTCCATAATAATTCCTCTTTTCCTTGTTTTTTGATATTTAATATTATTATTCACTTACTTCTTCAGATACTGATATTACTTCGCGTATCTTATCATTAATATGCTGCTGTTTAAATGTACAACACTGAATAATCGAATTATATATTTCTTTATATGTAGCATTTCCATGAGTCTTTACTACTAATCCGTTAAGACCAAGAAGAGGTGCTCCACCGTACTCTGATGCATCAAACTCTTTCATCATCTTTTTAAGTGGTGTCTTAACAAGAAGTGCTCCTATCTTACCTTTAAATGAAGAAAGCATTGCACATTTAATCTTATGAATAAGAGTTGATGCAAGTCCTTCATAAAGTTTAAGAATAACATTTCCTACAAAGGCTTCACAAACGATTACATCTGCTGCTCCCTTTGGAATCTCTCTTGCTTCTACACTACCTATAAAGTTAATATCTTTACATTCTTTAAGAAGTGGGAATGTCTCTTTTACAAGTGCATTACCTTTCTCCTCTTCTGCTCCAATGTTAACAATACCAACTGTTGGATTCTTCTTGCCCATAACATGTTCCATATATATAGAACCCATCTTTGCAAACTGAACAAGGTCTCCTGCTTTAGCATCTACGTTAGCTCCACAGTCAATAAGTAATGATACCCCTTTGGCTGTTGGAATAAGTGGTGCAAGTGGTGCTCTTCTTACTTCTTTAATTCTTCCTACAAGTAACTGTCCTCCAACAAGTACAGCACCTGAACTTCCTGCTGATACAAATGCATCTGCTTCGCCTTTTTTAACTTTCTTCATTGCCACATGAATAGATGAATCTTTCTTCTTTCTAATGGCAAGAACTGGTGGTTCTGCTGTCTCTATAACTTCTGTAGCATTTGCTATTTCAATTCTTTCTTCAGGGTAGTTATATTCTTTTAACGCTTCTTTAATGACTTCCTCTTTACCAGCTAAAATAACTTTAATATCGTCTCTGTCATTAACAGCTTTAACTGCTCCTTTAATTATCTCATATGGTGCATTATCTCCGCCCATGGCATCTAATGCAATTGTTGTAATATCGGACATTTTATTACCTCCTAAAAAGCTTATATCACACCTTTTAGTTTACTAAAAATGCTTGAGAAAATCAACAAAAACAAGTTACTAATAGGTATCTTTATGCAAAAAAATAAGAGGCATCTCCTTAGAGAAACCTCTTACTATCAACCTTCTAATTACTGAACGTCGATGATTTCTTTTTTGTTATAAGAACCACAAGCCTTACATACTCTGTGAGGCATCATAAGAGCTCCACATTTGCTGCATTTAACAAGGTTTGGAGCGTCCATTTTCCAGTTAGCTCTTCTCTTATCTCTTCTTGCTTTTGAAGATTTATTCTTTGGACAGATTGACATAGATTACACCTCCTTAAAATTCTTAAACAAATCTCGGACAACTGACATTCTTGGGTCAAGACTTGTATCTTCACAGTTACAAGTACCCTTATTTAGGTTCTGACCACAAACGTTACAAATGCCTTTACAGTTTTCCCTGCATAGAACCTTCGTCGGCCATCCTATCAATATCTCATTAAAGATTAACTTGTCCACATCAAGATGATATCCGTCTATGTAGTCGGATTCATCAAATCCTTCTGGCAGTTCAGCATCTGTTATTGAAAGATCAACATGTTTCTGGAAATCAAGTTCAAACTCGTTACGGACGTCTTCAAGACATCTGTCACAAGGTATCATTACTGCTACCTTAGTCTGTGTGTCAATTTCAAGCTGTCTTCCTTCAATATGTCTAACAACCACATGAACAGGTTCCTTATAAATAATTGGATATTTTCCTGAGTTAATCTCAACAAATTCCATATCTAAAGTCACTGTTTCATCTACTGTCTTGTGCTGTTCTGACAGAACATCTGATAGGTTAATTAACATAATATAATGTACTCCTATTCATACCTAAATTATTATATCATGTAAATATTGTTTGTCAACAAGTATTTTACATGTTTTTATAATATTCGGCAAAATAGGGGCCCATCTCTTAAGACGAGCCCCTTGATTTCTTAGTAAAATTCCTATTATTTAAGAAGTGCAACTGTCTCTCTTGCGATAGCGAGCTCTTCGTTTGTAGGAATAATCATAACTTTAACTTTTGAGTCTGGAAGTGAAAGTGTTACTTCTTTACCTCTTGTACTGTCATTAAGTTCCTGATCAATCTGGATTCCTAAGTACTCTAAGTAGCTGCAAACTTTACCACGTACAACGTAGTCGTTCTCACCGATACCAGCTGTAAATACGATAGCATCAACACCATTCATAGCTGCTGCATATGCTCCGATGTATTTAGCAACTCTGTATGAGAATACGTTAAGTGCGTTCTCTGCTAATTCGTTTCCTTCATCTGCTGCATCACAAAGGTCACGGAAGTCACTTGATAATCCGTTAGAAAGTCCATAAACACCTGATTCTTTGTTAAGAACATTCATAAGTTCTTCAATGTTAAGGTTTTCTTTCTTAGCGATGAACTCAAGGATTGCAGGATCGATATCTCCTGAACGTGTTCCCATTGTAAGTCCTTCAAGTGGTGTAAGTCCCATTGAAGTGTCTACAGATTTACCATCTTTAACTGCACAGATACTTGATCCGTTACCAAGGTGACAAACGATTGTCTTACAGTTGTCATATGGTCTTTCAAGAAGCTCAGCTGCTCTCTTAGAAACGAAGCTGTGGCTTGTTCCATGGAAACCGTAACGTCTTACTTTGTAATCTTCATAATATCTGTATGGAAGACCGTACATATAAGCTTTCTTAGGCATTGTCTGATGGAATGCTGTATCAAATACTGCTACCATAGGTGTTCCTGGCATAAGTTTCTCACATGCATTAACACCAATTAAGTTAGCTGGGTTATGAAGTGGTGCAAGGTCATTACACTCTTCAACTGCTTTCTTAACTTCTTCTGTAATAATAACTGAAGAAGCGAATTTTTCTCCACCATGTACAAGACGGTGTCCAACTGCACCAATCTCATCAAGGCTCTTAATAACACCTGTTTCAGGGTTAAGAAGTGCATCAATAACAAACTGGATTGCTTCTGTATGTGTTGGCATAGCAAGTGATGTTTTAACTTTCTCTCCACCTGCTGGCTGGTATGTAAGTGTTCCATCGATTCCGATTCTCTCACAAATTCCTTTTGCCATTACTTCTTTTGTATCAGCATTGATAAGCTGAAATTTAAGTGATGAACTACCACAATTGATTACTAATACATTCATTTTAATTTTTCCTCCGAATTTTTTTACTCCGAATATTATTTTGCCTGTGCCTGAGCCTGAACTGCTGTAATAGCTACAACACCTTCAATATCCTCTGCACTACATCCTCTTGAAAGATCATTAACTGGAGCTGCGATACCCTGTGTAAGTGGTCCGTATGCTTCTGCTTTAGCAAGTCTTTGAGCAAGTTTGTAACCGATATTTCCTGCATCAAGGTCAGGGAAAATAAGTGTGTTAGCATATCCTGCTACTTCGCTTCCTGGAGCTTTAGACTGTCCGATTTCAGGAACGATAGCTGCATCAAGCTGAAGTTCTCCATCAAGTTTAAGTTCTGGAGCAAGTTCTTTTGCAATTCTTGTTGCTTCAACAACCTTATCAACGTCAGCGTGTTTAGCGCTTCCTTTTGTTGAGTGTGAAAGCATGGCAACGATTGGCTCTTTGCCTGTAAGTGTCTTAAATGAATCTGCTGAAGAAATTGCAATGTTAGCAAGTTTCTCTGGATCTGGATTCTGCTCAAGACCTGAATCACCAAAGATAAATGTTCCATCTGCTCCCATATCACAGTTAGGAACTACCATTACAAAGAATGCTGATACAAGTTTTGTACCAGGTTTTGTTTTTAATATCTGGAGGCATGGACGAAGTGTATCTGCTGTTGAGTGACATGCACCTGATACCATACCATCAGCATCACCCATCTTAACCATCATTACACCATAGTATAAGTAGTTGTTAAGAAGAAGTTCTCTAGCCTGATCTTCTGTCATTCCTTTTTTCTGTCTTAATTCAACAAGTTTAGCAATATATGCTTCTGTCTTGTCGCATGTTGCAGGATCAACGATAGTTGCACCTGTAAGGTCAAATCCTGCTCCGTTTTTCTCGATCTCTTCTTTGCTTCCTACAAGAATAAGATCTGCAGTACCATCCTTAAGTACAGCCTCTGCTGCTTTGTATGTTCTTACATCTTCTGTTTCAGGAAGTACTATAACTTTCTTATCAGCTTTTGCTCTCGCTTTGATTTCATCAATAAATCCCATGATTATAAAGCCACCTTTCATTTTTCTCACTACTACCATTATTATAACCTAAAGAGTTATTGTAAACAAGTAGATAATATGTGTTATTTTAAGTACAATTTACTTTTTTCTCATTGTTGTTATCAACAAAATATCATGATATTATTGTTTATAATGATATAAGGTTTGTGGCCGCAACATTTTGTATGCGTTCCGCCAATATAAGGAGAATTTTAATGAAAACTGTAGGATTAATTACTGAATATAATCCGTTTCATAACGGACATAAATACCATATTGAACAGGCTAAAAAGCTTTCAGGTGCCGATAATGTGATTGTAATAATGAGTGGCGATTATGTTCAAAGAGGTACTCCTGCCATTATGCCTAAAAGGCTTCGCGCCGAGATGGCTCTTGAAGCGGGGGCTTCTGCAGTTTTTGAACTTCCTGTATGTTACTCAACTGCAAGTGCTGAACTTTTTGCACTTGGATCAGTTAGCTTCTTAGACCAACTTGGAATTGTTGATTATTTGTGTTTTGGCTCCGAGTGTAATGATATTAACAAACTTAAGACAGTAGCTGACTTTTTATCAGATGAACCTTACGAGTATAAAGATGAACTTCAAAAGCATTTAAAGAAAGGGGTATCATTTCCTGTAGCCCGTGAGGCAGCTTTAAGTAAATGTCTTAATGATCCAGAAATAATATCTGTTATTAAAGATCCTAATAATATTCTTGGAATTGAATATTTAAAGGCACTTAATAAAATAAAAAGTAATATTATTCCTATAAGTATTAAAAGAATAACATCCAATTACCATGATAAAACACTTAAAAAAGGGATAAGTTCAGCTACAGCAATAAGATCACTTCTTAACTACTCAGTAAGTACTGTATCTACTGTTGATTTAGATGATGAATATGAAAATACAGCCTTTTCTTCTATTCTTGATAAGCTAGAAGATCAGGTTCCTGATGAATGTCTTTCTATATTAAAAGACTATCATCACATATCATACCCTATTTACCAGAATGATTTTTCTATTTTAATGAAATATAAGCTCCTTAATAAAACTCCGGAAGCGCTTATTAAATATATGGATATATCCCCAGATTTTGCAAACAGGATTTGTAATAATTTAAATAATTTCTTTAATTACAAACAGTTCTGCGAATTTTTAAAGACAAAAGAAATGACACAGACAAGAATCAACCGCGGGCTTCTCCATATTATGCTTGGAATTAAGACTTCTAATGTTACATCTTATATAAATGGCGGTTATCATTATTACGCAAGACTTTTAGGTGTAAGAAAAGATAAGAACAAACTTTTAGGAAGCATTTCTCAAAATAGTTCTCTTCCACTTATAACCAGTCTTTATAAGTTAGATGAAATACCAAAAATCGGTCAGGATATGCTTTACCAAGATGTTCTTGCATCCAATCTTTATACTTCTGTTATTACCGATAAATATAAGACACCTTTTAAAAACGAATACAATCAACCAATTATCAAGGTTTGATTATGTGAAAAAAGCTGTAAGAATTGTTACTAACTTCTTACAGCTTAATTTATATCTATACTAAATTCGTTTCATACATGTAACTGCTATAGAACCTGGTCCTATATGACATGCAACGCTAAGTGATAATGGTCCTTCAACTATATCATACTGTGGAAACTTTGCATGAATCTCTTCTTTCCAAGCATCCGCCTCTTCTTTATCGCATGTATAAGCCATGCCAAGTACCATATCATCTTCCATTCCTTTAAATCTTTCTTCAAGATCACTTTCAATGGCTTTTAACATAGTTCTCTTTGCTGCTTTTATTCCACGCACCTTTGAAAATGCATCAAGCTTATCACCTTGAATTGTAAGTACTGGTTTTAAGTTAAGAACTGTTCCAAGAGCCGCTGCAGCTGGTGTTATTCTTCCACCTTTTTTTAAATATGAAAGGTCATCCACTGTTATATATATACTTGCAAGAAGTTTCTCACCTTCAAGTATATCCTTAATCTCTTTAGCTGACTTTCCTTCTTCTCTAAGCTTAATAGCATCATATACTGACTGTGCCTGTGTTACAGAAATACGCTGATTATCTACAACATACACTTTACCATCATAATCTTCTGCAAGTGTCATAGCTGTACTACATGTACCACTAAGTCCACTTGACATTGGAATATATACTATTTCGTCATAATCTTCAAGAGCCTTATCCCAGGCATCTAATATATCCCCTGGTGAAGGCTGTGATGTTGATATATCTGCATTACCTTTAAGTTTTTCATAAAACTCTTCCTGAGTAAGTGATATATCTTCAAGGTAACACTCACCATTAATATAAAATGGCATTGGCATTACAACTATGCCTAGTTCTTCACCTTTTTTCTGTGTTATTCCACTATTACTATCTGTAAAGATTGCAATCTTACTCATATATCTACCTCGATTAATTTTTAAAACTATGAATTGGTGCAGGAATTCTTCCCTGTCTATTTACAAATGCATCGCACTTAAATTCGTTAACTGGCATAATTGGAGCATATCCAAGTAATCCTCCAAACTCTGCTGTATCTCCAACATCTTTTCCAATTACTGGAATAAGTCTTACAGCTGTTGTCTTCTGATTAACCATACCAATAGCCATCTCATCTGCTATCATTCCTGAAATTGTCTCTGCTGATGTCTTTCCAGGAATAGCTATCATATCAAGACCTACAGAACATACACATGTCATAGCTTCTAACTTTTCAAGTGTAATTGCACCTAAGTTAACTGCATCAATCATTCCCTGATCTTCACTTACAGGAATAAATGCTCCACTTAGTCCTCCTACATATGAAGAAGCCATAACTCCACCTTTTTTAACCTGATCATTAAGCATAGCAAGTGCTGCTGTAGTACCTGGTGCTCCAACTCTTTCAAGACCGATTTCTTCAAGAATCTCAGCTACAGAGTCACCAATTGCAGGTGTTGGTGCAAGTGATAAGTCAATAATTCCAAATGGAATGCCAAGTCTTTTTGATGCTTCTCCTGCAACAAGCTGTCCTACACGTGTTACCTTAAATGCTGTCTTTTTGATCATCTCGCAAAGTTCTTCAAAGCCTTTACCTCTTACTTTTTCAAGAGCTTTTTTAACAACTCCAGGTCCTGATACACCTACATTAATAACTGCATCTCCTTCTGTTACTCCAAGAAATGCACCAGCCATAAATGGGTTATCATCTGGAGCATTACAGAATATAACAAGTTTAGCACATCCAAGTGAATCAATCTCTTTTGTTGCTTCTGCTGTAGCTTTAACCATCTGTCCGCAAAGACGAACTGCATCCATGTTGATACCTGTCTTTGTTGAACCTACGTTAATTGAACTACAGATTCTCTCTGTACATGCAAGAGCCTTTGGCACTGAACGGATAAGGTTCTCGTCGCTTGTTGTCATTGATTTAGAAACAAGTGCTGAATATCCTCCGATAAAGTTAACGCCAACTTCTTTAGCAGCCTTATCAAGTGTCTTTGCAATTGTAACAAAGTCATCTGGAGTCTTACATGCTGCTGCACCTACAATAGATATAGGTGTAATAGAAATTCTCTTATTAACAATTGGAATTCCAAATTCTCTTTCAATATCATTACCTGTTGAAACAAGATCTTTAGCTACTGTAGTAATCTTTTCATATATCTTGCGATTTAATTCATCAAGATTAGAATCTATACAATCCATTAAACTTATACCAAGTGTAATAGTACGAACATCAAGATTCTCTTCCTCGATCATCTTATTTGTTTCTGAAACTTCATACATATTAATCATAATAAATATTCCTGCCTTTCTTTAATAGCTCTAGATTATAATCTGTGCATTTTTTCGAAAATGTCTTCTCTCTGGCAGCGGATATTTACGCCGATTTCTTCTCCAAGACTTTCAAGTTCTTCGCAAACTAATTTGAAGTCTTTATCTAATTTATCAACATCAACTATCATCATCATATTGAAGTATCCCTGACGAATTGTCTGTGAAATATCAAGAATATTGATTTTATTTTCCGCAAGGTATGTACATACTTTTGCTATAATTCCTACTGTGTCTTTACCAAGTACTGTTACTATACATCTTTTCATTTTGTTATCCTCCTTAGGATCTAAACTGTAAATATCTGTGAAACACTATCTCTTTTAGCTACCTGGAGATCTAAATCATCGCCTTTAAAATCATTATCTGACAGTGTAACTTCCAGTTTAACGGTTTCATATGCAAGTTCAGCATAATTGTTGTCCTTGCTTAAATGTCCAAGCAAAATATGCTTTAAACCTCCATGTAGTATATCACAAAGGAGCTTTCCTGACAATTCATTAGATAAATGTCCCTTGTCTCCAAGTACCCTTTGTTTTAAATAGTATGGATATGCACCAACTTCAAGCATATGTATATCATGGTTTGCTTCAAGAAGAATTGCATCAAGGTTTTTTAATTTATCTACTGTATAATCATCATATTTGCCAAGATCAGTTGCAACAGCAACCGATGATCCTCCGCAGTTTAATCTATAACCTGCTGGTTCATTAGCATCATGTGATATTCTAAATGGATCTATATCAATATCGCCTATTTTAAATCTTTCATCTGTCTTAATAGGATGTAAAAGACTATAATCTATTTTTCCAAGTGAGCTGCAGTTTTTAATACCTTCTATAGTACCTTTTGTTGCATAAATGGGTACACCGTATTTTCTTGTAAAGACTCCAAGTCCCTGAATGTGGTCAATATGCTCATGAGTTACAAGTATCCCATTTACATCTTCACCTTTAAGGTCAAGTTCTTTAAGTCCTTCTTCTACTTTCTTTTTACTGATACCTGTATCTACAAGGATATGTGTGTTATCACTTCCTGTGTAAATACAGTTACCGCTGCTTCCGCTTGCAATACTGCAAAGTCTCATAAAATCTCTCCTATTTGCTTCTTTGTATTTTCAAAATCACCACTGTTATCGATGACTCTGTTACTTATTTTTCTAAAATCCTTATCTTTTGCCTGGGATGAAAACATCTCGTCCATCTTCTTATCTGAGTATCCTCTTGAAGCTTTAAGACGCTGTCTTCTTACATTTTCATCTGTGTAAATATACCACATATCTTCGCATATATTTTCATATCCTGCTGTTGGCATAAGCGCAGATTCTATTACATATATTTTAGCGCCTTTTTCTTTTTGGATTTCCATATCTTTTATAACAAACTCTTTAACTGATGGATGAACAAGTTTATTTAAAACATCAAGCTTATTACTATCATTAAAAACAATATCAGCAAGTGCCTGCCTGTTTATACTTTCATCTTCATTTAAAATATCTTTTCCAAAATACGCAACTATATCATAATAGCACTTCTGACCTTTTTCCTGAAGATCTTTTGCCACCTTATCAAGTTCGCATATATGAGCACCATATTCTTTTTCAAGATAGGCAAGCACATAGCTTTTTCCTGAACCTGTGCCACCTGTAATTCCAATAACTTTCATAAATTAAAGCCTTTCTACTTAGCTTCATACCAGTTGTTACCAACCTGCATATCTACAATAAGTGGAACATGTAAATCTGCTGCTGACTCCATCTGGCGTTTTAAAAGTT
>SAMEA104404100__coassemble_1029_pt1 | contig 27339 bp, 21 predicted proteins | sample SAMEA104404100__metabat2_high_PE_088 | metagenome-assembled genome bin SAMEA104404100 (sample SAMEA104404100) | Balaenoptera acutorostrata
GTGTAAAGTCATCCAGATTGATAATTGCTCCAAGTTTGTCTGCAAGAACAAATTCTTCAGCTGGAGTTTCATTAGATGAAAACATAATATCTTTTCCAGTAACTCCTACTGCATCCGAAAGCATAAGCTCTGTATATGAAGAGCAGTCACATCCACAACCATATTCACTTAAAATCTCCATGAGAAACGGATTTGGAGTTGCCTTTACTGCAAAGTACTCCTTATACCCTTTATTCCATGAAAATGCTTCTTTTAAAGCTTTAACATTTTCTCTTATACCTTTCTCATCATAAAGGTGAAACGGTGTATGATATGTCTTAACTATCTCCTCTATCTGTTCTTTAGTTACAAATGTTTTTTTATCCATCTAGCTGTCCTCTCTTTTAGTCTATTACTGTAATACGCATCATATTACTTGCTCCGCTTCTTTCATTTGCATTTATAACATTTGGAGACGGAATACCTGCTGTAAGTACTACTACATCACCAATTTCCACGTACTCCTTAACACGGGCAAGATCAATTGCTCCCTGGCATATATCATCTGTTGTATGGAATTCAAGAGACTTAAGTGGTCTTACTCCCCAATAAATAGCCATTCTTCTAAGGGCTCTTTCATCTGGTGTAATTCCAAGAATTTCCTGTCTAGGTCTCATATTTGAAACAACTCTTGCTGTCGCACCTGAAACCGAAGGAGTAATAATACACTTAGCATTAAGATTATCAGCTGCAACTACTGATGAGTATGCAATAGCGCTTGATACTCCTGGTTTAAGATTCTTAGCAACTTTCTTTAATGTATAATCATAATCTAAATGTCCTTCTGAACTCTCAACAATATGAACCATCATCTTAAGAGCCTCAACTGGATATTTACCCATAGCTGTCTCTCCAGAAAGCATAACAGCGTCTGTTCCATCATATACCGCATTTGCAACATCAGTAACCTCAGCTCTTGTTGGTCTTGGATTACGAATCATTGAATCAAGCATCTGTGTTGCTGTAATAACAGTTTTAAAATTCTCATTACATTTTTGAATAATCATTTTCTGAAGGTATGGAAGCTCTTCTGCAGCAATTTCAACACCAAGATCTCCACGCGCAACCATAACTCCGTCAGCTGCACGAATAATCTCGTCAATATTATCAATACCTTCTGAATTTTCAACCTTTGCAATAATAGGAATAAATGGTGCACCAAGTTCTTTTAAATAAGCTTTTATTTCAAGAATACATTCTGCATTTCTTACAAAAGATGCAGCAATAAAGTCTATATCCTGGCTAACACCAAACTTAATATCCTCTTTGTCTTTATCTGTAATAGCAGGGAGTCTTACTGGTACATTAGGTACATTAACACCTTTTCTTTCCCCTAATTCTCCTCCATTTTTTACTTCACAAATAATATTGCCATCTTTCTTATCAATTACTTTAAGTGCAATAAGTCCATCATCAATAAGAATTTTGCTACCTATAGAGACATCATTTACAAGGCCTTTATATGTTAATGAAACTTTTGTTTCATCACCTTCAACATCATCAGAAGCAAGAATAAATTTCTCTCCTTCTTTAAGATAAACTTTTTTACCACCTTTAAGCAAACCAGTTCTTATTTCAGGTCCTTTAGTATCAAGAAGAATTGCTACATTTGCATGTTCTTCCTCTCTTACCTGTTTAAGTTTGTCCATTCTCCCTTTGTGTTCATCATAATCGCCATGAGAAAAATTAAAACGAGCAACGTCCATGCCATTTTTAACAAGTTTACGCATAACTTCTTTATCTTCTAAGTTTGGTCCCATTGTACATACTATTTTAGTTTTTTTCATCGTGAAATTCTCCTATTATTTAATGTGTTCATGTGTAAAAAGATGATCCTGACAATATTCGTAATTACCATTGCATTTTGAACAGTATCTAAATTCAAGATTTGGATCATCTAACTCTGTTCTTCCACATACCGCACATTTATGGTGTGCTCCATTTTCATATGTTTTTTGTGGTTGTTCAGCCTTTTTTTTAAACTGTGCCTTTCTAGCTTTTTGTTTAACAGGATTTGGTCTTCCTTTTCTTGTTGAAATATAGAATACAAAAAAGTTAAGCAATGAAGCTATAATAGCAACTCTTGTTACAATTCCTCCTGTAATCACCTGGATTCCTATCATAACTGCATATAAAAGTGCAAGCCATTTAATCTTAATAGGAAGTACCATATAGAGGAGTAACTCCATCTCCGGGTAACTTACTGCAAATGCAAGGAATATGGAAAGATTTATATAGTAAGTACTAAATAATGATCCTATTCCAACTGCTCCGCCAGAAATGAAATATAATATAAATGCACCTATTACAGTACATAATATTCCTGAGAAAATATAAACATTAAATCTAAATGCGCCCCATGTCTGCTCAAGAGCATTTCCAAGTGAATAATAAAGAAGACTCATAATAACAAGTGTAAATACTCCGCCTCCTGGTGGAATAAGTATCCATGAAATAAGTCTCCATATCTGCCCTTGAAGTATAAGTGCCGGCTCAAGCGTAAACCACAAAAGCATCTTTGGCATTGTAAGCTGAGTAACGAATCCTATACAATAACATATGATTATATACATCATAAGGTTATGTATAGCATGATTTCCGAATTTTCTCTGTAATTTGTTAATCCAATCCAATTTCAAAAACATCTCCTTAATGTTATTTTTCCTAATAATAGTTATGATAATTGTACATTTATGCCCTAATTTTGTCAAATTATAATTGATGTGCAATTGAATTTTTTTTGTAGAAGTTGTATAATTAGCTCTGACAAAATTTCAACATAATTAACAAAAAGTTTTATAGAAAATCGGAGTTGATAATATGGACAAGAAATCTATAAAAACACTCGGTATAGATATAGGCTCTACAACCGTTAAAATTGCTATACTTGATGAAAATAAAAACATTCTCTTCTCTGACTATCAGCGTCATTACGCTAATATTCAGGAAACATTATCGCATCTTTTACAAGATGCATTAAAAGAATTAGGACCTATGGAAGTATATCCTGTTATAACAGGTTCCGGAGGGTTATCACTTGCAAAACATCTTGACATTCCATTTGTTCAGGAAGTTGTTGCAGTTTCAACAGCATTACAGCACTATGCTCCTCAAACTGATGTAGCAATCGAGCTTGGTGGTGAGGATGCTAAAATAATATATTTCGAAGATGGAAATATTGAACAGCGTATGAATGGAGTATGCGCCGGTGGTACAGGTTCATTTATTGATCAGATGGCATCACTTCTTCAAACTGATGCACCAGGTCTTAACAAATACGCTAAAAATTACAAATCTACATATTCTATTGCTGCAAGATGTGGTGTTTTCGCCAAATCAGATATTCAGCCTCTTATTAATGAAGGCGCATCTAAAGAAGACTTGGCAGCATCAATTTTTCAGGCCGTTGTTAACCAGACAATCAGCGGACTTGCCTGTGGCAAACCTATTCGTGGCCACGTTGCGTTCCTTGGAGGCCCATTACACTTTCTTTCAGAACTAAGAGAATCCTTTATAAGAACACTAAAACTTGACAATGAACATGCAATAATACCAGATAATTCGCACCTTTTTGCCGCAATCGGAAGTGCGCTTAATTCTGATATGCAAAAAAATGTTGATGTTGACATATTAAGAACCCGTCTTGAAGAAAAAATCAAAATGGACTTTGAAGTTGAACGTCTTGATCCACTTTTTGCATCTGAAGATGAGTATGAAAACTTTGTAGAAAGACATCTTAAACATCATGTTCCTGTAAAAGATCTTAGAACTTATAGTGGAAATGCCTACCTTGGAATTGATGCAGGTTCAACAACAACTAAGGCTGCTCTTGTTGGAGAAGATGGAACTCTTTTATATTCTTTCTACCATAACAATGATGGTGATCCACTTGGAACAACACTTAAAGCAATTAAAGATATTTATAGCAAGCTTCCAAAGGGTGTAAAGATTGTTCACTCATGTTCAACAGGATATGGTGAAGCACTAATTAAAGCCGCTCTTCTTTTAGATGAGGGGGAAGTAGAAACAGTTTCTCACTATTATGCTGCTTCCTTCTTTGAACCTGATGTTGATTGTATTCTTGACATTGGCGGTCAGGATATGAAATGTATTAAAATTAAAAACCACACTGTAGACAGCGTTCAGCTAAATGAAGCCTGCTCATCTGGATGTGGCTCTTTTATAGAAACATTTGCCAAATCACTTAATTACACTGTTCAGGATTTTGCGAAAGAAGCTCTTTTTGCCAAGAATCCAATTGACCTTGGAACAAGATGTACAGTATTTATGAATTCAAAAGTTAAACAGGCTCAAAAAGAAGGTGCAGAAGTCTCAGATATTTCAGCAGGGCTTGCATACTCTGTTATTAAAAATGCTTTATTTAAAGTTATTAAAATTTCAGATGCAAAGGAACTTGGAAAACATATAGTTGTTCAGGGTGGTACTTTCTATAATGATGCTGTTCTTAGAAGTTTCGAAAAGATTGCAGGATGTGATGCTATAAGACCTGACATTGCCGGAATTATGGGTGCTTTTGGTGCTGCTTTAATAGCAAGAGAAAGATATATGGAAAACCCAACAACTACAATGCTTTCTATAGAAGAAATAAATGAACTTGAATACAGCACAACAATGACTAAGTGTAAAGGATGTACTAATAACTGCCGACTTACAATTAATCATTTCAGCGGAGGACGTAAATTTATATCCGGTAACAGATGTGAGCGTGGTATTGGAAAAGCTAAAGCAACAAATAAACTCCCTAACCTTTTTGACTATAAGATTAAAAGATATTTTGGATATACACCTCTTGAAGATGACAAAGCAATGCGCGGTGTTATTGGTATTCCAAGAGTTTTAAATATGTATGAAAACTATCCTTTCTGGTTTACATTCTTTACAAAACTTGGATATAAAGTTGTCTTATCTCCTCTTTCAACAAGAAAAATATATGAAAAAGGTATTGAGTCAATTCCAAGCGAATCAGAATGCTATCCAGCCAAGTTATCACATGGCCATGTTGAATGGCTTATAGATGAAGGTATTAAGACTATCTTCTACCCTTCAATTCCATATGAACGCAATGAATTTAAAGATGCAAACAATCACTTTAACTGCCCTATTGTTACTTCATATCCAGAAAATATTAAAAATAATATTGATGCCATTGTAAAAGGTAAAGTTGAATTTCTTCATCCTTTCCTTGCATTTACAAATGAAACAACTGTTAGCGACGGACTTGTAAGTGAATTTGAAGGAAGAGATTCTTTAACTAAAGAAGAAATTGTAAATGCAGTTCATGATGCATGGATAGAACTTGAAAACTGCAGAAATGATATAAGAAGAAAAGGCGAAGAAGTTATTAAAATGCTTGATGAAACCGGAAACCGCGGAATCGTCCTTGCAGGAAGACCTTATCACCTTGACCCTGAAGTTAACCATGGTATTCCAGAACTTATTAATTCTTATAACATGGCTGTTCTTACAGAAGATTCAATCTCTCATTTACATGAAGTTGAAAGACCACTTAATGTTATGGACCAATGGATGTATCACTCAAGACTTTATGCCGCTGCAAACTATGTTAAAACTAAAGATAATTTAGACCTTATTCAGCTTAACTCTTTTGGTTGCGGCCTTGATGCTGTAACAACTGATCAGGTTGCTGACATTTTAACCGGCTCTGATAAAATATATACTTCACTTAAAATTGATGAAGTTAACAACCTAGGTGCCGCAAGAATACGTATAAGATCACTTATTGCAGCCATCCGTGTTCGTGAAAAGCGTAAAGGAAAAAGAGAAATAAAATCAACTGCAGTAAATACCCCTATTTTCACAAAGGAAATGAAAAAGGATTATACAATACTTTGCCCGCAAATGTCACCTATTCACTTTGAATTTGTTCAGACTGTATTTAACCACTATGGATATAATCTTGTTATACTTCCAAATGATAATAAACAGGCTGTAAACACTGGACTTAAGTATGTAAACAATGACGCATGCTATCCATCTTTAATCGTTGTTGGGCAGATTATGGATGCAATCCTGTCAGGCGAATATGATACTGACAAACTTGCAGTAATAATCACTCAGACAGGCGGCGGATGCCGAGCTTCTAACTATATTGGATTTATAAGACGTGCGCTTAAAAAAGCAGGACTTGAGCATATACCAGTTATTTCACTTAACTTAAGTGGTTTCGAGAAGAACCCTGGATTTAAAATAACTGCTCCACTTGCAATTCGTGGAATGTATGCTGTAATATTTGGCGATATATTTATGAAGTGCGTATATAAGACAAGGCCTTACGAAAAGGTGGAAGGTTCTGTAAATGGTCTTCATAGAAAATGGGCCGATAAATGCAATGAATTCCTATCTGGAAATCATGCTTCAAGACATATGTTTGCAAAGATGTGCCGTGACATAGTTAACGACTTTGATAATATACCACTTCTTGATATAGAAAAGCCAAAAGTTGGTGTAGTTGGAGAAATCCTTGTTAAATTCTTACCTGCAGCAAATAACCACCTTGTAGATCTTCTTGAAAGCGAAGGAGCCGAAGCAGTTGTACCAGATCTTCTTGATTTCTTTATGTACTGCTTCTACAATCAGAACTTTAAAGTTGATCATCTTGGAATGGATAAATCAAAGGCTTTTATGGGTAACCTTGGAATTGCAGCACTTGAATGGTTTAGAAAACCAGCCACAAAGGCTCTTGCAAACAGTAAAAGATTTGCACCTCCTGCTAAGATTGAAACTCTTGCAGATATGGCTAAGGATATTGTTTCTATTGGAAATCAGACAGGTGAAGGCTGGTTCCTTACAGGCGAAATGTTAGAGCTTATAAAAAGCGGTGCTTCTAATATTGTCTGCACACAGCCATTTGCATGTTTACCAAACCATGTAGTTGGAAAAGGTGTTATAAAAGAACTTAGAAGAAGACATCCTGAATCTAATATAGTTGCAATAGACTTTGACCCAGGTGCAAGTGAAGTTAATCAGCTTAACAGACTTAAACTTATGCTCTCTACTGCGTATAAAAAACTTGAACCAGAAACAATTTAGATAAAAAATTAAGGCGTAACCACAATTTACTGTGTTACGCCTATTATTTTCATTATAAAGATTCTATTATATCTGCTATTTCCATTGGTACTTCTGCAAGATAATCAGCCTCTGCTTCTACTAATTCTTCTTTTGAACCGTATCCAAAAAGTACACCTATGCACTTAATATTAAGCTCATGTGCACCTATCACATCATACTTTCTGTCGCCGACCATAATTACTGAATCTGTATCTTCAACGCCTCCGTTTTTAAGTACATATTCAATTACTTCTTTTTTATCTGTTCTTCGTCCATCCATATGAGCTCCGCCGATAAAATCAAAATACTGTTCAATACAAAAGTGATCTGCAATTATCTTTGCCATTCTCTCTGGCTTTGATGTTGCCATAAGTACTTTGTATCCCTTGTCTTTTAATCTTTTTAACATTGGAATTATGCCATCATATACAGAGTTTTCAAAGATACCTTTATCACTATAATATTCTCTGTATACATCAACTGCACGTATACTTTCCTCTTCTGAACATCCCATAAATATTTCAAACTGTTTTGCAAGTGGTGGACCTACGAAAATCTCAAGATCTTTTTTGTTTTCATATGGAAAACTGTATTTATCAAGTGTATATGCTACTGAATTTACTATTCCAGGACCTGAATCTGTTATTGTTCCATCAAGATCAAATAATACTGTATTTACTGCCATATATTAAAAGCTCCTTATGTCTTCTTCTTCGTTATGTGTTTTTATTATGTTTTTAATAACAACATAATATCCAAAGTCATTGTTTACTTTTACAAAGACTTTTTCTCCTTTTTTATGTCCAATTATTGCTTTTCCAATTGGTGACTCTATACTTATTCGCCCTTCCATTGAATCTCCTCTAACAGAAGTCACAAGGCGATATGTTTCTACTTCATCATCTTCCTCAAAATACAGCTCTACTGTATTATTAAGCCCGATTTCATCTTCAGCTGAATTATCTTCAATAATCTCAGCTGTCTTAAGCATTCTCTCTAAATATCTGATTCTGCTTTCATTTCTATTCTTTTCTCTCTTAGCTGCATGGTACTCAAAGTTTTCACTTAAATCACCATGTGCTCTTGCTTCTTTAACTGATTCAAGAAGTTCTTTTCTTACAACTACTTTTCTATGTTCGATTTCTTCTTCAATCTTTTTGTAATCAGTTTTAGTTAACTTTTCTCCCATAATACTAAACCCTTTTCAAAAAAGTTTTGGCAGGCTTAAAGGCCCACCAAAACTCTTAATTGTAAATTATGAAATTGTCAGTTAAAAATATTATTATTTAACTAATAATGATTTTCCTGTCATTTCTTCTGGCTGCTGCATTCCCATAAGCTCAATAAGTGTTGGAGCTATATCTGCAAGGCATCCACCTTCTCTTAATTTATAAGCTGGATCTGCATTTACAAGAATAAATGGTACTGGATTTGTTGTATGTGCTGTGAAAGCATCTCCTGTTTCAGGATCGATAAGCTGCTCAGCGTTTCCATGATCTGCACAGATAAACATCTGTCCGCCAACTTCTTTAATAGCTTCAACAGTTCTTCCAACGCACTCATCAACTGCTTCAACAGCTTTAATAGCTGCTGCTTCAACACCTGTATGTCCAACCATATCAGGGTTAGCAAAGTTAATAATAATTACATTATATTTTTCTGATTTAATTGCTTCTACAAGTTTGTCGCAAACTTCAAATGCACTCATTTCAGGCTGAAGGTCATATGTAGCAACCTTTGGTGATTTAACAAGAATTCTATCTTCTCCAACATTTGGCTCTTCTACTCCACCATTGAAGAAGAATGTAACGTGAGCATATTTCTCTGTCTCAGCAATACGAGCCTGTGTCATTCCATTGTCTGCAAGGAACTGACCAAATGTATTTTTGATTTCTTCTTTAACAAATGCAACCTGTTTGTTTCCGATTGTTACATCGTACTCTGTAAAGCATACAAATGTTGTATTGATTCTTTCTCCTCTTGCAAATCCGTCAAATGCGTCATCACAGAATGTTCTTGTGATTTCTCTTGCTCTGTCAGGACGGAAGTTAAAGAAGATGATTGAGTCGTTATCTTTAATTGTTGCAACTGGTGCACCGTTCTCTACAACTGCTGTTGGAACTACAAACTCATCTGTAACTTCGCTGTCATATGAAGCCTGGATTCCAGCTGTTGCGCTTTCGCATGTATTTCCTTCACCTTTAACAAGTACGTTATAAGCTTTTTCAACACGGTCCCATCTGTTATCACGGTCCATTGCGTAGTAACGTCCCATAACTGATGCAACTTTTCCCACACCGATTTCTGCCATTTTGCTTTCAAGCTGTGCAACATAATCTTTTCCTGATGCTGGTGGTGTATCACGTCCATCTAAGAAGCAGTGTACATATACTTTTTCAATTCCCTGACGTTTTGCAAGTTCAAGAACTCCATAAATATGTTCAATGTGGCTGTGTACTCCACCGTCAGATACAAGACCAAACATATGAAGTGCTGAGTCATTTTTCTTTACATTATCGCATGCAGCAAGGAGAGCTTTGTTTTCAAAGAAATCTCCGTCCTGAATTGATTTTGTGATTTTTGTAAGATCCTGGTAAACAATACGGCCTGCACCCATATTTAAGTGTCCAACTTCTGAGTTACCCATCTGTCCGTCAGGAAGACCTACATTAAGTCCACTGGCATATCCTTCAACAAATGGATATTCTTTCATAAGGCTGTCCATTACAGGTGTTTTTCCTAAACATACTGCATTTCCTTTGCAGTCTTTGTTTAAGCCGTAACCATCTAAAATCATTAAAACTGTTGGTTTTTTGCTCATTTTTATCTCCTCTTATACTCTAACGAGTGTTTTTGAAAAATAATACCACGAAAGATGCGGATTGTGCTTTATACAAGCCTCTACACCTTTCGTGGCAATTAAGATAAGCTTTGTGCATCAGCACAAATTAAATTTATTATTTGTTGTAGTTAACAATCTGTCCAAAGTCAGCTTTAAGTGAAGCTCCACCTACAAGACCACCATCGATGTCAGCCTGTACGAAGAGTTCTGGAGCTGTTGCTGGGTTAACTGATCCGCCGTACTGGATACGGATAGCTTCTGCTGTAGCTTCGTCATATACTTCAGCGATGCATTTACGGATTTCTCCACAAACTTCCTGAGCCTGCTCTGTTGAAGCTGTTTTTCCTGTTCCGATAGCCCAGATTGGCTCGTAAGCGATAACTGCTGTTTTAGCCTGATCTGCTGTTACGTTCTGGAATCCAACTTTAACCTGCTGACGGATGAAGTCCATTGTAACTCCCTGCTCTCTCTGCTCTAATGTTTCTCCACAGCACATGATTGGTGTAATACCGTGCTCGAAAGCTTTAAGAACTTTTTTGTTAACGTCTTCGTTTGTTTCTCCGAAGTATTCTCTTCTTTCTGAGTGTCCAAGAACTACATATTTAACACCTGCATCAACGAGCATCTCTGGTGAGATTTCTCCTGTGTAAGCACCTTTTTCTTCAAAGTACATGTTTTCAGCACCAACCTGGATGTTAGATCCTTTAGCTGCTTCAACAACTGGTACGATATCGATAGCTGGTACGCAAAATACTACGTCAACTTCTTCGTTAGCTACTAATGGTTTTAACTCTTCAACTAAAGCTACTGCTTCACTTGGAGTTTTGTTCATTTTCCAGTTACCTGCAATAATTTTCTTTCTTGCCATGATAAATATCTCCTTTATCTATATATAGATTATTATTTATTAACTTTAAATTAAAGGTTGTTAGCTGCTGCTACACCTGGAAGTTCCTTACCTTCAAGGAATTCAAGTGATGCTCCACCACCTGTTGAGATATGTGTCATCTTGTCACCATATCCTAACTGGTTAACAGCTGCTGCAGAATCTCCACCACCGATGATTGTTACAGCGTCTGTTTCTGATAAAGCTTTAGCTACTGCTTCTGTACCTGCAGCGAAGTTAGGCATTTCGAAGCATCCCATTGGTCCGTTCCAAACAACTGTCTTAGCTTCTTTAACAGCGTTAGCGAAAAGTTCTGCTGTCTTAGGTCCGATATCAAGTCCCATCCAGCCATCTTCGATGTCTTCACGACCAATAACTTTACGCTCTGCATCGTTAGCAAATTTGTCAGCGATTACACTATCAACTGGAAGAAGGAGTTTAACACCTTTTTCTTCTGCTTTTTTGATCATGTCTGCTGCATACTGTACGTAATCTTCTTCAAGAAGTGATGCTCCTACATTTTCTCCACAAGCTTTGAAGAATGTGAACATCATACCACCACCGATGATAAGTGTATCTACTTTATCAAGAAGGTTTTCGATAACTGAAATCTTAGATGAAACTTTAGCTCCACCTAAAATAGCTACGAATGGTCTCTCTGGATTTTCTACAGCGTTTCCAAGGAAGTCGATTTCTTTCTGCATAAGGTATCCAACTACTGCTGTGTCTACGAACTGTGTTACACCAACGTTTGAGCAGTGTGCTCTATGAGCTGTACCAAAAGCGTCGTTTACGAATACATCGCAAAGTGATGCAAGGTCTTTAGAGAATGCTTCACCGTTCTTTGTTTCTTCTGCTCTGTAACGTGTGTTCTCAAGAAGTACGATTTCTCCATCGTTCATAGCTTCTACAGCTGCTTTTGCGTTTGGTCCAACTACTTCTTCATCTGCTGCAAATTTAACTTCCTGTCCTAAAAGTTCAGATAATCTAACAGCTACTGGTGCTAAAGATAATTCTGGTTTTGGTTCTCCCTTTGGTTTACCAAGGTGTGAGCAAAGGATGATCTTTCCACCATCAGCTACTAATTTTTTGATTGTTGGAAGTGCTGCTACAAGACGGTTTTCGTCTGTAATTTTGCCTTCCTGAAGAGGTACGTTAAAGTCACATCTTACGAGAACTTTTTTACCTTTTACATTGATATCATCTACAGATTTTTTGTTAAGCATATTTGTCTGCCTCCCGATATTATTTTTTATGAAAATCAGGTTTCCCCGATTGATTCCTTAAGAATATAAAAAGGGTCCGGTCCACTTCTGAGACCGGACCCTTCAATGAGTCTATTTTAGAGATTACTCGTCTCTATTCAAACCTTTAATTAGAGTAATGTACCAAAGTGTTTGATTGTTCTAACCATCTGGCTTGTGTAAGAGTTTTCATTGTCGTACCAAGATACAACCTGAACCTCTGTTGTTCCATTTTCAAGTGGAAGAGCCATTGTCTGTGTTGAATCGAATAATGAACCAAATCTCATTCCTACGATATCGCTAGAAACGATCTGATCTTCGTTGTATCCGAATGATTCGTTAGAAGCTGCTTTCATAGCTGCGTTGATTTCGTCTACTGTTACGTGTCCGTCAACTACTGCTGTAAGGATTGTTGTTGATCCTGTTGGTGTTGGAACTCTCTGAGCTGAACCGATGAGTTTTCCGTCAAGTTCTGGAATAACAAGACCGATAGCTTTAGCTGCTCCTGTTGAGTTAGGAACGATATTTACAGCTGCTGCACGTGATCTTCTTAAGTCACCTTTTCTCTGTGGTCCGTCAAGTGTCATCTGATCGCCTGTGTAAGCGTGGATTGTACACATGATTCCTGACTGGATCTTAGCAAGGTCGTTAAGAGCTTTTGCCATTGGTGCAAGACAGTTTGTTGTACAAGAAGCTGCTGAGATGATGTTATCATCTTTTGTAAGTTCCTCGTGGTTTACGTTATATACGATTGTAGGAAGATCTTTTCCTGCTGGTGCAGAGATAACTACTTTCTTAGCTCCTGCTTTAATATGAGCAGATGCTTTTTCTTTTGATGTATAGAATCCTGTACACTCAAGTACAACGTCTACACCGATTTCTCCCCATGGAAGTTCTTCAGCGTTAGCTTTTGCGTAGATTTTGATTTCTTTTCCATCAACTGTGATAGAGTCTTCTCCTGCTACTACTTTGTCACATAAAGCATATCTACCCTGTGTTGAGTCGTATTTTAATAAGTGAGCAAGCATTGAAGGTGATGTTAAGTCGTTGATTGCAACTATTTCATATCCCTCTGCTCCGAACATCTGTCTAAATGCAAGACGTCCAATACGTCCAAATCCATTAATCGCTACTTTTACTGCCATGATTAATTCCTCCTAATTGTTTTCGAAAAAATATTAACTGTTACACAGCTTATCTTTGTGAAATCTTTAGCATACTTTTTATGCTACAAACCTCTCATCGAAGTTATTGTACTAAATAAAGAACAAAATTTCAAGTACTATTTGGCTTTTTGTGGATTTTTTTATCTTATATGTTGTATTGTTATACTATTTTATTGAAAATCGGCTTTCTACCCTTAAAAATCGTGTAATAATCAAAACCACATGCCTTTAATATATCCCCTGCCTTTTCATAATCGTAGGCTACCTGATCTGGTGCATGTCCGTCTGATCCGACAGTTATAATTTCACCGCCAAGTTCCTTATATCTCTTTATAATATCAGGGTGTGGGTGTGGGTGACCAAGCTTGTATTTAAAGCCAGCCATATTCATTTCAATTCCTCTGCCACTGTCAATTGTCGCCTTTAAGATTTCATCTATTATATCTTTATATTTACCATATGAATAAAACTCATTTTTAGTTTTGCCATACCTTACTATGTAATCAATGTGGCCAAGAACATCAAACTCCTTAACATTCTTTATATTTTCGAGTATTTCTTCAAATGTTTCTCTGTATATTATCTCATCTTCTGTTTCATCAAAAAGTTTTCCTATATATGGATCCTTTCCATGAACAAGATGTACTGATCCTATAACAAAATCAAAGGGATATTTCTTTGCCATATCTTCATAGAACTTTCCAAGATGTGGCTGAAGTCCAAATTCGGCTCCTATACATATGTCAATCTTATCCTTATATTTCTCTTTAAGATCTGTAAGAACTTCAAAATACTTATCAACATCAAATATAAATGCATCTTTTCCAAGTCTTTCATAATATGGAAAGTCCATATCATAATGATCTGTTATACATATATTCTTTAGTCCTTTATTTATGCATCCTTTAATCATTTCTTCTGGTAATGCTTTTCCATCAGTAGAAAACGATGTGTGCATATGATAATCTGCTTTTACACTCATCATATTATCGTTCCACCTCCAACAACCATATCATTTTCATAAAATACAGCTGCCTGTCCTGGTGTTACCGCTTTTTCAGGATTGTCAAATGTACATGTAAGTTCATCTTCTCCTGTTCGCTCTACAGTACAATATGTTCCTTTATGGTTATATCTTATTTTTGTAAAGAGATGCATAGGCTCTTTAATATCTTCAACCGACATAAAGTTAAGCTGTCTTACTTTAAATGATGTAATAAGAGATTCTTCCTTTGAACCTATTACTATTTCATTTGTTTCAGGTCTTATTTCTATTACAAAACATGGATATCCAAGCGCCACACCAAGTCCTTTTCTCTGACCTACTGTATAATGGATAATTCCTTTGTGTTTTCCAACTACCTTTCCATCCGGTGTGATAAAATTGCCTTCTTTTATTTCTTTATCTGTATTATCTTTAATAAATTTAGCATAGTCCCCATCAGGTATAAAACATATATCCTGGCTGTCCGGCTTATCCGCAACTGCTATTCCTATACTTTCCGCTCTTTTTCTTATCTCATCTTTTGAAAAGTGTCCAACAGGCATAATTGTCTTTGAAAGCTGTTCCTGAGTAAGTCTGTAAAGTGCGTATGTCTGATCTTTTGCGAGATTATCTGCACGTTTAAGTGTATATCTCCCATTATCAAGTTTTACAATTGATGAATAGTGACCTGTCGCAATATAGTCTGCTCCAAGTTTTCTCGCCTCATTTAAAAGAGCTTCCCATTTAACATATCTATTGCATGCTATACATGGATTTGGTGTTCTTCCTTCTAAATACTCATCTTTGAAGTAATCCATTACATTGCATTTAAACTGTTTTGTAAAATCAAGTACATAAAATGGTATATCAAGATCTTTTGCTACTTTTCTTGCGTCTTCAACATTCTCAGGTTTCTCATCACTTTCCTGCCATGTTTCCATTGTAACGCCTATAACATCATATCCCTGTTCTTTTAATAGACTTGCCGCTACGGATGAATCTACTCCGCCTGACATTCCTATGACTACTTTACTCATTAATAATCCTCTTCCTCTTCTTCCTCATGAAGGTCTGTTTTTGGTTTTTCAAGTCCCTCGATCTCTATGCCATTTTTCTGTGCATAGTCCCAGAGAGCTGCATGAATTGCCTCCTCAGCAAGAAGTGAACAGTGAACTTTTACTGGTGGAAGTCCGTCAAGAGCTTCCATAACAGCTTTATTCGTTACCTTAAGTGCATCTTTAATATGAAGACCCTTTACAAGTTCTGTTGCCATACTGCTTGTTGCAACTGCAGCGCCGCATCCGTATGTTTTAAACTTAACATCACGGATAATCTGGTTCTCATCAATATCGAGGTACATTCTCATTATATCACCACACTTAGGGTTTCCGACAGTACCAATTCCACTTGCGTCTTTAATTTCTCCAACATTTCTTGGATTTTCAAAATGATCTATTACTTTTTCTGTATACATAACGTTTTCTCCAGTCTGTTTATATATATTTATTATTTGTTTTCGTTCTGCTTCCTTAAGAAATCTTCGTATAACGGTGACATATCTCTTAATCGCTTAACAATTTTCTCAAGTTCAGCCACCACAAAATCTACTTCTTCTTTTGTTGATTCTTCTGAAAGAGTAAGTCTAAGTGAACCATGAGCCACTTCATGAGGAAGTCCTATTGCAAGAAGTACATGTGATGGATCAAGAGATCCTGATGTGCATGCCGAACCACTTGATGCACAAATATTTCTCATATCAAGCATAAGTAAAAGCGATTCTCCTTCAATAAACTCAAAGCTAAAGTTTACATTGTTAGGTAATCTCTTATTTCTATCTCCATTTAATCTGCAATAAGGAATCTTGTCTTCAATTTCTTTAATAAAATAATCTCTAAGTTCTCTTATCTTTGCTGTTCTTGTCTCAAATGAATTAGAAGCAAGCTCAACTGCTTTACCAAATCCAATAATTCCAGGAACGTTTTCTGTACCAGCTCTTCTCTTTCTTTCCTGAGCCCCGCCATGAACAAATGAACGAATCTTTACTCCTTTTCTTATATAAAGGAAACCAATTCCTTTTGGTCCATTTATTTTATGACCGCTGGCGCTTAACATATCAATATTAAGTTCATCTACATCAATAGGTACCTGCATAAATGCCTGAACAGCATCTGTATGGAAAAGTATTCCATGTTTATGTGCAATCTCGCCAATTTCTTTTATAGGTTCAATTGTTCCGATTTCATTATTTGCAAACATTATTGAAATAAGAATTGTATCAGGTCTAATTGCCTCCTCTAATTTTACAGGATCAATAAGTCCATTCTCATCTACATCAAGATATGTTACTTCAAACCCCTGTTTTTCAAGGTACTGACATGTATGAAGTACCGCATGGTGTTCTATTTTAGATGTAATAATATGTTTTCCTTTGTTTTTTAGAAGTTCAGCTGTTGATTTAATCGCCCAGTTGTCTGACTCTGATCCGCCTGCAGTAAAATAAATATTCTCAGGTGCTGTATTTATGGCATCTGCTATTAACTTTCTATTTTTATTTATTGCTTCTTTATTACCAGCTGAAAATGTATATACACTTGACGGATTACCATAATACTCTGTAAAGTACGGAAGCATTGCCTCGACTACTTCAGGTGCTGTCTTTGTTGTAGCTGCATTGTCAAGATATATTAATTTGCTCATATTTTTACGCCTCCATTTTATTTTTGCAACAGCATTTCTTTTTACTCTCTTCTACAAGAGTATCTAACTTTATGCCATCTACTGTCTGATTAATACTTTCATTAATCTTCTGCCATACGTACTTTGTTACGCACACATCTTTAACTGAACATCCTTCTCCCTTTTCGAATCCACGACATTCAACCGCCATAAAATCTCCTTCAAGGGATCTTAGCACATCTCCTACAGATATATCTTTGGCTTCTTTTGCAAGTACATATCCACCAGAAGCTCCTCGTATACTCTTTACAAGTCCGGCCTTTTTAAGCTTTGATACTATCTGTTCAAGATATCTTTCAGATATGTCCTGCCTTTTCGATATTGCTGTTATAGATACAGGACCATCATCACAATATGATGCAAGATCAACCATAGCTCTAAGTCCGTATCTTCCTTTTGTAGATAATTTCACGCTGTCACCTCTTTTATTTAATTCCTACTCTTTTAGTAGGATTTATCTCCATAAATAGAATATCACCCGTCCTTATATATGTCAATATTTTTCCTACTTTTTTAGTAGGAATTAATTCCACTAAAAAAGAGCACCTTTCACATAAACCTTTATGCAAAAAATGCTCCTGATTTTCATTTTAATAATACTTACTTGCAGAATTTAGCATCATAAGCAAGAAGTGAAGCTATTGTCTTCCCATCTTCGATTTCACCTTTAAATATCTTCTCTTTAAGTTCGTCCATTGTATATGCAGCAATATCAATAAACTCATCTTCATCTAAGTGCTGCTTAGATGGAATAAGGTCTCTTGCAAGGAATACTTCAACTCTTTCATTACAAAAAGCTACAGTTGTTCTTATTGTTATAAGCCATTCTATATTCTCTGAACGAAATCCAGTCTCTTCTTCAAGTTCTCTTGATGCACAGTCAATTCCTTCTTCATCTACTGAATCAAGTGCACCTGCAGGTATTTCAAGTGTATAACGGTCAAGTGCATTTCTATACTGTTTAACCATTAAAATCTTCCCATCTTTAGTTACAGGAACTATTGCTGTAGCGCCTTTATGACTTATAAAATCCCATGTTGCTGTATGGTCACCGTTAATCTCCATTGTATCCTGATAAAAATCAAGAATTGCTCCTTTGAATTTTAAATCTCTACTTATTCTTTTAATATGTTCACTCATGAAAAAACCTCCCCGTTCATACTTCTACTACTTTTAAGGATAAATCCCATATATGTTTTTGTCAACTAAAGCTACATCTAATACATTATGTAGAACCTTATAAAAAGACCCCCACCTTGCGGTGAGGGTCTAATAAAGACTTTAGTTTGTATCTATAAATTACTTAGCGTAATCTGTAACACGTGATTCACGAATTACATTTACTTTAATCTGTCCAGGATACTCTAACTCAAATTCAATCTGTTTAGCTATATCTCTGGCCATAAGTACCATTTCATCATCAGATACCTGGTCTGGAACTACCATAACACGAATCTCTCTACCTGCCTGAATAGCAAAAGACTTCTCAACGCCTTTAAACTGATTTGATATCTCTTCTAACTGTTTTAATCTGTTTGTATATGTTTCGATAGTTTCTCTTCTTGCACCTGGTCTTGCAGCAGAAATTGTATCAGCAGCCTGTACAACACATGCAATAAGTGATTCTGGTTCTACATCACCGTGATGTGCTTCAACTGCATTAATAACAGTTGCAGACTCTTTATATTTTCTACAAAGATCAGATCCGATCTGGATATGTGATCCTTCAACTTCATGGTCGATTGATTTACCGATATCATGAAGAAGTCCTGCACGTTTAGCCATTCTAATATCTAGTCCGATTTCTCCGGCTAAAAGTCCTGATAACTGAGCAACTTCGATAGAATGTTTTAAAGCATTCTGTCCATAACTTGTTCTAAACTTCATACGTCCTAAGAGACGAATAAGTTCTGGATGGATTCCTGGCACTCCTACTTCAAGAGCTGCTGCTTCACCTTCCTCACGGATCATAGTTTCAACTTCTCTTTGTGCCTTTTCAACCATCTCTTCGATTCTTGCTGGATGGATACGTCCATCAACAATTAATCTTTCAAGAGCAATTCTTGCAACTTCTCTTCTAATTGGATCGAATCCGGAAAGTACAACAGCTTCCGGTGTATCATCTATAATAAGTTCTACGCCAGTAAGTGTCTCGAGAGTTCTTATGTTTCTACCCTCACGTCCGATAATTCTTCCTTTCATTTCATCATTAGGAAGCTGTACTACAGATATTGTAGTTTCAGCAACGTGGTCAGCAGCACATCTCTGGATAGCACCTACCACATATTCTTTTGCTTTTTTGTCTGCTTCGGCTTTGGCCTGATTTTCAAGGTCTCTAACCATCTTAGCAGTGTCATGTTTTACATCTTCTTCAACAGTTTTTAATAGATATTCTTTTGCTTGTTCAGAGGTGAGTCCTGAGATTCTCTCTAGTTCCTGTACTCTTTTTTGGCTAAGTTCTTCAACTTTTGCTTCTCGCTGTTTTAGCTGTTCTTCTTTTGCTGCGAATTTTGTTTCACGCTGTTCAATGGCTTCTGAACGTTTATCTACAGTTTCTTCTTTTGCAAGAACACGTTTTTCATAACGCTGTAATTCCGCTCTTCTTTCCTTAGACTCTTTTTCAAGCTCATTCTTAGTTCTGATTGATTCTTCTTTCACTTCTAAAAGAGCTTCTTTCTTTGTTGTCTCAGCTGTTTTCACTGCATCATCAATTATTTCTCTTGCTCTTGTCTCAACGCTTCCGATTTTAGAATCAGCATCGTTTTTTAATTTAGTGACAGTCACAAAATAAGTAATAACTACGGCTACAATTGCGAGGACTATTGCTATAACAATATACATTGCTTGCACAGGAGCACCTCCTTATTTAATTTTAATGTTACATAATTCATACAATGCAACACTTAAATTTTATACTGTTTCCAGAAAATTGTCAAGCGTCGTGTTGCGCTTCTTGTACAACCTGACGAATATCTCCATATGTAAATCCTTTTCTACCTAGATATCCATATAACTTGTTCAATTCTTCATCCGTACAATTATTTACATCCACATGTCTTTTACTAATAAGACGTCTTATTGCATCCTTGTCATCTGATTCATCATATACTTCATTAAAAGCATTATCCATTATCTCTTTGTCTATACCTTTACGATATAAAAGAGCATATATTTCCCTTCTGCTCTTTGAATCTTTTCGGTTATTTATAAAATTAAAAGCATATCTTTCATCATCTATATACCCAAATGACTTTACATAATCTATTGCACGCTCTATTGCAATTTCTGGGTATCCATTATCCTTAAGTTTATCCCTAAGACCTGACTCTGTCCTATCCATCTTCTCTAAAAGATGCATAGCTCGAAGCTTCGCCCTCTTCGTTAGAACTTCATCTACTATCTTACTATATACTTCTTCATCTAATTCACCGTCTTCTTTTATTCCATAACGAGAAAGTTCGCCTTTGTATAATACAAAAGCGAACTCACCGTCAAGAAACACTTTAAATTTAGTCTTTGTCAATGTTTCTATCTTTGTTATATTCATCTATCCTTATATCCTCTAAGTGATTATTTCTCAAGTTTAAGTTCTTCTGACATACCTTCTTCTTCAGCATCAGCAGCTCCACCTAAGTTGTAGTGAACTCGTACCTTGTGATCAAGTTCTTCCATTATCTCTGGATGCTCTGTAAGATATGCCTTTGCATTCTCACGTCCCTGACCAATCTTCTCGTCATTATATGCATACCATGCTCCACTCTTCTTAACAAGATCTATTGATACTGCAAGGTCAAGTATATCACCTTCTTTAGAAATACCTTTACCGAACATAATATCAAACTCTGCTTCCTTAAATGGTGGTGCAATCTTATTCTTAACAATCTTTATTCTTGTACGGTTACCAACCATCTCACCACTTTGTTTAAGTGTCTCAATTCTTCTTACATCCATACGTACTGATGCGTAGAACTTAAGGGCACGTCCACCTGTTGTTGTCTCTGGGTTACCAAACATAACTCCTACTTTCTCACGGAGCTGATTGATAAAAATAACAACACAGTTTGATTTACTAATTACTGGAGTAAGTTTTCTAAGAGCCTGTGACATAAGTCTCGCCTGAAGACCTACGTGACTGTCTCCCATATCACCTTCAATTTCCTGACGTGGAACAAGGGCTGCAACAGAGTCAATTACAATAATGTCCATAGCGCCTGAACGTACCATAGTCTCAGCAATCTCAAGTGCCTGCTCACCACTATCTGGCTGTGAAATATATAATTCATCAATATCTACACCAATAGCTTTAGCATATACAGGATCAAGAGCATGCTCAGCATCAACAAATCCAGCAATTCCGCCTCTTTTTTGTACTTCAGAAATCATATGAAGTGCCACAGTTGTCTTACCACTTGATTCTGGTCCATATACTTCAATAACTCTTCCACGTGGAACTCCGCCCTGTCCAAGTGCAAGGTCAAGACTTAAGCATCCTGTAGGTACAGTCTCTACTGTAACTCCTGCGCTTGCATCTCCAAGTTTCATTACTGCACCTTTACCATAGTCTTTCTCTAATTTTGCTATAGCCGCATCAAGGGCTTTTTTCTTATCATCTATATTATTGCCTGCCATTTTTCGATCTCCTTTTGTCTTCGAACAGTTGTTCGTCTCTATATCTATAATATCCTACCGTTTCAAAATTGTCAACTTTTATTTATCTTTTGTTCAAAGTCATAGGCATCACCACCTTATTATGTTATTTTTCAACAATGAATTCTGTGGCGAAACGCCTGGAAATAAAGAATTGAATTAAATTTAGAATTATCTGCTGATACAAGTATTCTAACACAAATAAAGACCTTTGAGTACCATAATTAATACTCAAAGATCTCATTTTTTACTTTTTCATATATATTAGAGTTTTTCTACTACTTCGCCCTGTTTTTTGTAAATACTTCCTGCAGGAACATATCCTCTTACTGATGAAAGTGGATAAATATTTGTGTTGCTTCCAATAACACTTCCTGGATTTAATATACTTCCACATCCAACTTCTACATTATCTCCAAGCATTGCACCAAACTTCTTAATACCTGTTTCAATATTTCCTTCTGGTGTTTTAACAACTACAAGTTTCTTATCTGACTTTACATTTGATGTAATTGATCCAGCTCCCATATGTGATTTATATCCAAGAATTGAATCTCCCACATAGTTGTAGTGTGGAACCTGTACTTTATTAAATAAAATTACATTCTTAAGCTCTGTAGAGTTTCCGACAACTGCACCTTCTCCAACAATTGCATTACCACGAATAAATGCACAGTGACGAACTTCTGCATCTTTACCTATAATTGCAGGTCCGTTAATAAATGCTGTTGGATATACTGTTGCACTTTTAGCAACCCATACATTTTCTCCGCGTTTTTCATATTCTTCTTCACTTAATGTGTTTCCAAGTTTGACAATAAACTCGCTGATTTTTGGAAGAACTTCCCAAGGGTATGTAACCCCTTCAAACAAGTCTTTTGCAATTGTCTCATCAAGTGTATATAATTCTTTTACTGTTAACTCTTTCATTTTTTAGTTCTCCCTTTTTTAGAATTTGTTTTAGTGCCTGTATTAGTACTTGTATTATAGTTTGCCGCTGCCTTCACATAGAGATTTCTAAGATCATACTGATTATTTACCATCTTAACTCTTTGTGTATTGCGCTCTATAAAACTGCTTAATTTTACCATATATTCTTCCGGAGTGATAGTCCCTTCGGCCACATAATTAAGTCCTTTTTCCCAGCTTGCTGTAAGTTCAGGATTTAGTAAGGATCTTATTGAATTATTTACTATATCAAAAATCATTTCTCCTTGAAGTGTTGGAGTTATTATCTGTGTCTTTTTATTTAAGGCAAGATAATCATTACGAACAAGTTTCTTTAAAATCTCTGCTCGTGTAGCACTTGTTCCTATTCCCTGACCTTTAATCTGGGCACGAAGCTCCTCATCTTCAATAAGTTGTCCTGCATTCTCCATAGCAAGAATAATAGAACCTGAATTATATCTTTTTGGAGGTGTTGTCTCTCCTTCTTTTATTGTAAGATCTTTTATATCAAGAACCATTCCCTTTTTAAGTTCTTTAATAGCTTCAAAAAGTGCTGTATCCTGGTTTCCGTTCTGCTCTCCTGATACTTTTAAATATCCTTCTTCAGCAAGAACTTTTACTGATGTAAAAAACTTTTCATTACCAACAGCTGTTGTCATTGATACTTTCTGATAAACTGCTGCGGGATAAAATATACTTAAAAATCTTCTTACTATGCAGTCGTAAACTCCTTTGGCAGTTCCAGATACACTACTTAGCGCAGGAAGACCCTGCCCTGTTGGAATTATTGCATAATGGTCAGTAATTTGCTTATCATTTACATATCTTGTTGTTGCAATCTTCTTATGTGTTCCAAATCCTACGATTTCCTTTAAGTATGGCACTGCACTTTCATATTTCATAAGTCCGTTAAGATTCTTTGAAATTTCTTTTGCAACTGCAGTTGATAATACTCTTGCATCCGTTCTTGGATATGTAACAAGCTTCTTCTCATATAATTCCTGAACAATCTTAAGCGTCTCATCGGGACTTATCTTAAATCTTTTTGAACATTCATTTTGAAGTTCTGCAAGGTTATATAAAAGAGGTGGATTCTTCTTTTCCTTCTTCTTTTCCATTGCAACTATCTGGCATTTTAAAGGATCATTTTCTTTTAACTCATCTATAAGAATCTTGGCATCTTCTTCCTTCTTAAATCCATTTTCCTTATAAAGCTTAGGTGATTCAAAATACTTAGATCCTTCTACAGCTTTCCACTCACCTTCAACTATATTGTCCCCTACAGATATTGATGATAATACTCTGTAAAATGGTGTCTTGACAAAGTCTCTTATTTCGCGCTCTCTTCGAACAATCATTCCAAGAACACATGTCATAACTCTGCCTACTGATACAACTGAATATCTTGTATTTAGAAAATTAGAAATACTGTTTCCATATTTAAGCGTTAAAAGTCTTGAAAAGTTAATTCCCATAAGATAATCTTCTTTTGCTCTTAAATATGCTGACTCACTTAAGTTATCATATTCAGAAAGATCTTTCGCTTCTTTTATACCGCGAAGAATTTCATCTTCAGTCTGAGAATCTATCCATACTCGCTTTCGCTCCTTGCCTTTTACATGTGCTTCCTGTTCAACAAGTCTGTAAATATATTCTCCTTCTCGCCCGGAGTCAGTACAGACATATATTGTATCTACATCTTCTCTTGTGAGTATGCCTTTAACTATATTAAATTGTTTCTTAACTGCCGGAATAACCTCATATTTAAACTTATTAGGAATAAAAGGCAGAGTTTCAAAGCTCCACCTTTTAAGTGACGGATCATAAACTTCAGGATAACTCATTGTTACTAAGTGACCTACGCACCATGTTACAATACTGTCATCTGATTCTAAATATCCATCTTTTCTTGTTGCATTTATTTTAAGTGCTTTTGCAAATTCCTGGGCCACACTTGGTTTCTCCGCAATATATACTGATTTACCCATTAAATAAAATTACCTACCCTATTGTAAAAAACTTAAATGTTGTTTTTGTATTGTATGCACTGCCGGCTTTACAAACAGGACTTGGAAAATTGTCATGGTGAACTGCATCTGGATAGTACTGTGTTTCGAAACATACAGCACTTCTTCTTTCATATACCGCTCCATCTTTTCCAGGCTCCTTATCAAGGAAATTAGCTGTATACATCTGCATACCTGGAAGGTCTGTCCATACTTCCATTCCAATACCTGTATTTGCAGACACTGCACTGGCTACTTTATCAAATCTGCCTTCATTTTTCAACACCCAGTTGTGATCATATCCACTGCCAAGCTTAGTTGCTTCATAGTTAGCATCAATGCCCTTTCCAAGTTCTACAGGTTTTCTAAAGTCCATAACTGTATTTGTTACATCTACAAATTCACCTGTTGGAATTGATTCATTGTTAGCTCTTGTGTAATAGTCTGAATTAATAGTTACTTTATGAGTTAAAACATCCTCTCCTTTATGTCCATTTAAGTTAAAGTAACTGTGGTTTGTCATATTTATAATAGTGTCTTTATCTGGCACTGCATAATATCTTATCTGAAGTTCATTATCATCTGTAAGATTATAATTTACATGCATATCAAGCATTCCAGGGAATCCCTGATCCATATGTGGACTGTGCATAACAAATGTTATCTCGTTGTCTTTTTGTCCTTCAACAGACCATATTCTTTTATTATAGTAATCAACTCCACTATGAAGATTATTACCATTATCATTTTTAGCAAGTTCATATTTAACACCATTAATTTCAAATGATGCTGTTCCAATTCTGTTGGCGCATCTTCCAACCGGTGCACCAAAGGATGCTGTTCCTCTTTCGTATGCTGCTGCATTATCATATCCAAGAACTACATCTGTTAAATTTCCATCTTTATCAGGAACTTCAATTTTAACAATAGCCCCACCAAAATCTGTAAGCGCAACTTTCATTCCATTTTCATTTTCAAGAATATAAAGTTTAGTTTCTCTTCCATCACTTATACTTCCAAAATCTTTAACTGTTATGCCTTTCATAGCAATTTCCTCCCTGATTCAAGCCCTATTGTTAATTTCATATCTAAATTATCTACCATAAAAATGGCGATATATGTTTATTATATACTTTTTTTCACATATAGAAAACAAAAAACTGTTTTTTAACATAAACTTTATATTAAAACCCTTGTATTTCCTTGCCTTTTAACATCTTCTCATGTTAAGATAAGCGATGGTAATCACTATAATTATTATTTATTGGAAAAAGGAGAAATATTAAATGATCAGTGCAAATAATGTAACATTACGCGTTGGTAAAAAAGCTCTGTTTGAAGATGTTAACATAAAATTTACAGAAGGTAACTGCTACGGTATGATTGGTGCCAATGGTGCAGGTAAATCTACTTTCTTAAAGATACTTTCAGGACAGCTTGAGCCTACTAATGGAGAAGTTGTTATTACACCAGGTGAGAGACTTTCTTTCCTTCAGCAGGACCACTACAAATATGACGACTGCGTTGTACTTGATACAGTAATTATGGGTAATGCACGTCTTTATGAAATTATGCAGGAAAAAGACGCTATTTACGCTAAAGAAGATTTTACTGAAGAAGACGGAATCAAAGCAAGTGAGCTTGAAGGTGAGTTTGCTACTATGAATGGATGGGAAGCTGAATCAGATGCTGCTAACCTTCTTAACGGACTTGGAATTGAGACAGATCTTCACTACAAATATTTAAGAGATCTTACAGGCGCTGAAAAAGTCAAAGTACTTCTTGCACAGGCACTTTTTGGTAACCCAGATATCCTTCTTCTCGACGAGCCTACTAACCACCTTGACCTTGATGCTATTGCCTGGCTTGAAGAGTTCCTTATTAACTTCGAGAACACAGTTATCGTAGTATCTCATGACCGTTACTTCCTTAACAAGGTTTGTACACAGATTGCTGATATTGACTACGGTAAAATCCAGCTTTACGCAGGTAACTATGACTTCTGGTATGAGTCAAGCCAGTTACTTATCCGTCAGATGAAAGAAGCTAATAAAAAGAAAGAAGAAAAGATTAAAGAACTTCAGGAATTCATTTCAAGATTCAGTGCTAATGCTTCTAAATCTAAACAGGCTACATCAAGAAAGAAAGCTCTTGAGAAAATCGAACTTGATGAAATCAAACCATCAAGTCGTAAATATCCATACATCGACTTTAGACCAGCTCGTGAGATTGGTAACGAAGTACTTACAGTTGATGGATTATCTAAAACAATTGACGGTGTTAAGATTCTTGACAACCTTTCATTTACAATTGGACGTGAGGACAAAGTAGCTTTCGTTGGAAGTAACGAGCTTGCTAAGACAGTTCTTTTCAAAATCCTTGCTGGAGAAATGGAACCAGACGAAGGAACATACAAATGGGGAATAACAACATCACAGTCTTACTTCCCTAAAGATTTCGGTGGAGAATTCGATAACGATTATACAATCACAGAGTGGCTTACACAGTACTCAGAAAATAAGGATGCTACATACGTACGTGGATTCCTTGGAAGAATGCTTTTTGCCGGAGACGCTGGTGTTAAACGTCTTAAAGTTCTTTCAGGAGGAGAAAAAGTTAGATGTCTTCTTTCTAAGATGATGATCTCAGCTGCCAACGTTCTTATCCTTGATGAGCCTACTAACCACCTTGATATGGAATCAATCACAGCACTTAACAATGGTATGATTAAATTCTCAGGTGTACTTC
>SAMEA104404100__coassemble_1090_pt1 | contig 26132 bp, 24 predicted proteins | sample SAMEA104404100__metabat2_high_PE_088 | metagenome-assembled genome bin SAMEA104404100 (sample SAMEA104404100) | Balaenoptera acutorostrata
GGACATACCTTATGGAAAACTTGTTCTAATGGATGCAGTGAAATGTTTACTGAGTTTTCAACTGGTATAACAACATTCCTTTTCAATATTATTATTATAAAGGAATTTGGTGAAGACGGCGTTGCAGCTGTAACAATTATTATGTACATATATTACTTCTTTATATCATTCTATATGGGTGTATCTGTAGCGACTGCACCAGTTGTAAGTTACAACTTAGGTGCTGATAATAAATCTAAGATAGTAGAAATGATTAAATACAGCTTTATTACAATTGCAGCAACGGCAGTTATTATAATGGGAATACTTTATATTGGAGGAGATTTAATTATTGGTATTTTCGCTGAACCAGGACACGTATTTGACCTTACATCAACTGCCCTTCATTATTTTAGTCCTCTGTTTATTTTCATAGGAATAAATGTATTTATGTCCAGTTATTTTACAGCACTTGGAGATGGAGTTACTTCAGCTATTATATCAACCCTTAGATCACTTATTTTTGTAGTTATCTACATATTTATTCTGCCACGTATAATAGGCATGAATGGTATATGGCTTACAATGCCATTTGCAGAACTAACAACACTTTTCATATCACTTTATATGTATAATAAGAAAGGAAAACCAAACCTTTTACCACTATCAGAAAACATGGCAACACATAGCAAATAACAATTTAAAATATAGAAAAATCGCTCAAGTCACTGACCTGAGCGATTTTCTTTATAGTTATCAAACTTAACATTTTTAATTACAAAGCTACAACTTCTTTTGCAAGTTCCATATATTCTTTAGCACTTCTACTACTCTTCTTGTAAGCACCAATCGGTGTATTATTATCCTGTGACCACTCAATGCCGCTGTCAACACGGATAAATGTATCAAACACTTTAATTCCTTCAAGTTCATTTAACGTCTCAAGTGTCTGTTTAAAATAGCTCTTTCTTGTATCTACTTTAGTAATAAGAATACCACCTATTTCAAGTTCTGGAGTAATCTGTCTTACCTCTTCTAAAAATTCAAACATATTACCAAGTCCAAAAAGTCCCCATGGAGTAGACTCAACAGGAATAATTACTTTATCGGATGCACAAAGAACGTTCATTACCCATCCACCAAGTGTTGGTGGTGCATCAATAAGTATGTAATCATATTCTCCTGATTCTTTAAGAGGCGCAATACATTTCTTTAATATAAACTCTCTCTGCCACTTTGTAAAAAGTTCATACTCAATAGAACTCATTAAAGTAGATGATGGAACAAGATCAAGATTCTCATACTCTGAATGAACTATGTAATCTCTAATATCTCCCTGTTTCTTAATAGCATTATATATATTCTTCTCACCCTGAGCAAATCCAAGAACTGAATCCTCATCAAATAAAGATAATGACAGGTTAAGCTGCATATCTCCATCAATAAGAAGAACTTTCTTACCAAGCTCTGTAAGACAATAACCTACGTTTGAACATGTAGTAGACTTTCCACTACCACCTTTATTATTTGCAAAACATATTACTTTTGTATTTCCCATTCTATGTAATCCTCCGATAAAAGACTATTTAACCTTTTATCATTATATCATGCTTCTTTTGCAGGTGCATGCTGTTTCATAACTTTTTTAAAGTTTATTACAAAAAGTATTACTGTCATTGTTACTGCAATTACATCCGCGATTGGCTCTGCCATAAATACGGCACGTACCTTATTATCTAAAAGATGTGGAAGAATATAAATAAGTGGAATAAGTACAAGTATCTTTCTAAATATTGCAAGGAAACAACTTGTCTTTGCATTACCAAATGCTATAAATGTCTGCTGACATGAAATCTGAACTCCCATAAGAAGTACTGCTCCCATGTAAATACGAAGCATATTCTGGCCTACTGCTAAAAGTTCTGGATCATTTGTAAACATTGATATTAATGCACCTGGGAAAAGTTGTGCTGCTCCCCACATAAATGTTGCATATATAAAGCATGCAATTGTCTGGTACTTAAATCCTTTTTTAACTCTCTGCATATCTTTAGCACCATAGTTAAAGCTGACAATTGGCTGCCCACCCTGAGTGATTCCCTGAAGTGGAAGCATAGCAAACTGCATAATACTTGTTGCGATTGTCATACATCCAACTGCTACGTCGCCGCCGTATTTTAAAAGGCTTGAGTTAAAGCAAAGAACAAGTAAGCTTTCTGTAGACATCATAATAAATGGTGCCATACCAAGGGCTATACATGGCATAATAACTTTTCTTTCAAGCTTCATATTTTCTTTCTTAAGACGAAGAATTGTCTTCTTACCTGAAATAAACTTAAGAGCCCATATAGCACTTATTGCCTGTGAAATAATAGTTGCAAATGCTGCACCTCTTACACCAAGTCCTAATACAAAAATAAATATAGGATCAAGAACAATATTTGTTACAGCTCCTATTACAACTGTAAGCATACTTGTTTTTGAAAATCCCTGTGTTGAAATAAATGCATTCATTCCAAGTGTCATCATTACAAAAATAGTACCACATGCATAAATAGTAATATACTGTGTTGCATATGTAATTGTATTATCACTTGCTCCAAATAAGTAAAGTATAGGTTCTTTAAAAATAAGAACTACTGCTGTTAGAATAATTGCTGCTATTGCAAGTCCTGTAAAACAGTTACCAACAATCTTTTCTGCAGAATCATTATCTTTCTTCCCCATAAAAATTCCGGCACGTGGTGCACCACCCATACCAATTAAAGATGCAAATGCTGAGATAATCATAATTATTGGGAAACTTACTCCAACGCCTGTAAGAGCCGCTGCCCCAACTCCTTCAATATGGCCTATATACATTCTGTCGACCATGTTGTAAAGAGCATTAATAAGCTGAGATGTAATAGCAGGAACAGCTAGTGTCATTAAAAGACGTCCAACCGGATCCTTTCCAAGATTTACATCTCTATTCTTCTTTGTTTTCATAATCATTTTCCTCCAGTTCCTTAAATTTATTCAAAATTTTTAACATTGTTTTTTCCATCTGTCCAATTTCATCTATGGAAATATCTTTAAAAACTTCTTTATTAATTCTGTCAATCTGCTTTCTCATTTCATCTATAAAAGGTTCTGCCTCGTTTGAAATTTTAAGATGAGTTATTCGCTTATCGTTTTCATCCTTTTCCTTTTCAATAAGACCATATTCAATTAATGATTCCATGCTTCTACTCACAAGCCCCTTTGACACACCAAGAAGAACACAAATCTGTCCAGCTGTATCAATATTTTCATTACTAGAAAGCATTATAAGTATTGATACCTCATTTGGTGATAATCTTTTATTTTCATACTTAAGTACAAGCTTTCCTGCATATAAGCGTCTTATTTGAGAGAAATATCCAAGCATACTTTCTATATTATTTAACATACACGCCTCCAATATGTTTACTTGTAAACCTTTATCAGTATAGTTTACAGGTAAACTATTGTCAATATATATCACAATTAGTACACAAAATAATTATAAAAATACCACTATAAAAGCAGGTACCTCATACTTAGAGTTACCTGCCTAATAATTTAATTTATATTCTATTTTCCAAAAACTTTATCAACAAGCATACTATATTCTTTGTAAGCATCTAAGTCTTTTAGATCTTCAAGGGATTCTCTTATGCCTTTATAGTACCATCCAATAGTATCTTTATCCTTCATCTTAAATCTGTCCCATAATTTATCCCCAACAAGAAGATAATCTCTATCCATAGATCTTATATTAGAAAGCTTATCTGCCAATGCTATTATCTGCACTTCATAAGGTTCTGTCTTTAATCGTTCTATAGTATTGCTTTTTCTTTCCATCCATGTTTTAGACTTGTCTTCACTTTCTGCTGAAACTAACGATGCCACTTTTTTGCCAAACTCTTTTTCTATTATATCTCTTGTAACCCCTTTGCAGTCTTCAATAGTATCATGAAGAAGAGCTGCACTTATAATCTCTTCATCCTGGGTAATATATGTAACTATATCCGCCACTTCTATAGGATGAACAATATAAGGTCTTTTTGATCCTTTTCTTAACTGACCTTCATGTGCTTTTACAGCAAATTCCATAGCTTTGTCAATCATCTCTGCTCCTCCACTGCATGTGATAAAACCTTCTTAGTATTTTTTCAATCATTTTATAAAGGAATTTTACCACACCCTCTATTGATTCTCAATATACTATAATATATAATAATGATAAGAATGTGTAGTTTTAAAAGGAATATAATATGGATAAGAAAACAGTACTTGTAACAGGTGCTTCAAGAGGTATTGGAAAGGCCATTGCACTTAAATTTGCAAATGAAGGCTATCACGTATACATAAACTGCAGATCATCTGTTGACGCACTTGAAAGCGTTAAAAATGAAATAGAAAATAATGGTGGAACTTGTACTGCTGTAGTAGGAAATGTTGGAAGTCCTGCAGACGTTAAAGATATTTTTAGGAAAATTAATGAAATATCTGGAGGTGTTGATGTTCTTATTAACAATGCCGGCATTTCTCATATTGGACTTTTGCAGGATATGACAGATGATGAGTGGGATAATCTTATATCAACTAATTTATCTTCTGTTTTCTACTGTTCAAGAGCAGCCATTTCATATATGGTTTCTAAGAAAGCTGGTAAGATTATTAATATTTCATCTATGTGGGGAACATGCGGTGCTTCATGTGAAGTTGCATATTCCGCTGCAAAGTCTGGAATGAATGGTTTTACACGTGCACTTTCTAAAGAACTTGCCCCAAGTGGCATTCAGGTTAATGCCATTGCATGTGGTGTTATTGATACAGAAATGAATGCATGCTTCTCAGATGAAGAAAGAGAAGATCTTATGTATGACATTCCTGCAGGACGTTTTGCAGACCCAGTGGAAGTTGCAGAACTTTCATATACACTTGCAACAGGGCATGAATATTTGACAGGACAGGTTATCGGCCTTGACGGTGGATACATTTAACTAGATTTTTACCTTAAAAAAGGAGATTTTATATGTTTGAAGTAGATGGTATTGAAAGTATACCTGTAGACTGCACTCTTCCTGAGTTTGTAGGAACTACAGTACTTGACACAATCGGTCTTGTAATTCCAGGAGTTACTCCTGAATTATTAGAGCAGATGAATATTACTAAGAAATACAGAAGTCTTGGACTTTTCAGTTCACGTACCGGTGCTGCCGGACAGATTAATGCTGTTGATGAAGCTGTTAAGTCTACTAATACAGAAGTTGTTTCTATTGAACTTCCTCGTGATACTAAAGGCTGGGGAGGACATGGTAACTATATTGTTATCGGTGGAGACAATGTAGGTGATGTAAGACGTGCTGTTGAGATAGCTCTTGAATATACAGAAAAATATGCAGGAGAGCTTTATATAAGTGAAGCAGGTCACCTTGAATTTACATATTCAGCAAGAGCAGATAAGGCACTTAACATGGCATTTGATGCACCAATTGGAAGACCATTTGGATTCTTCTGCGGATCACCTGCAGCAATTGGCCTTGTTATGGCAGATAAAGCTTTAAAATCAGCGCCAGTTGAAATCGTTAAATATATGACTCCAAATAAGGGTACAAGTCATTCAAATGAAGTTATTGTTGCAATAACAGGAGATGCTGGAGCAGTTAAAGCTGCAGTTCTTACTGCAAGAGAGATTGGTATTCAGTTACTTGTATCTCTTGGAAGTTACCCTAAGACACCATCTCACCCATATCTTTAAACATAAAATATATAAATTAATATAAAAAATCTACGGTCAGCTTATAGCTTTCCGTAGATTTCTTTAGTTACATATGCTTTTATTTCAATTCCTTCAGGGACATATTCCTCGCTTACAAGCTGTCCATTACTTCTTATAAGATTAAGCTTCCATCCCTCTTCAAATGTTAAAAGTCTTTCAATATATACCTGATCTTTTCTAATTAAATCAAGTAAAACTGTTTTAAGTTCTTCAAGTCCTTCACCAGTTTTTGCAGATGTTACAATTGAATAATCTGCCTGAAAGTCCTTAAAGTTCTGTCTTTCTTCAAATCGATCCTGCTTATTAAAAAGTGTAATAACAGGTTTTCCTTCAACACCAAGCTGTCTTAATGTCTCATATACTACATGCATCTGAGTATCCATCTGTGGATTTGAAGAATCTACAACGTGAATTATTATATCTGCGTATTTAGCTTCCTCAAGTGTAGACTTAAATGCTTCTACAAGGTGATGTGGAAGTTTATTAATAAATCCAACTGTATCTGTTATAAGAACTTTCTGTCCCTTCTCAAGTTCAAGAGCTCTTGTTGTAGTATCAAGTGTTGAGAAAAGCATTGCATCTTCTAAAATATCTGCTCCTGTAAGTGCATTTTCAATACTACTCTTTCCTGCAGAAGTATATCCAACAAGTGCTGCCACTTTAATATTGGAATCTTTTCTTTGATTTCTTATAAGCTCTCTATGCTTTTCAACATCTTTTAACTCTTTCTTAAGTTTGCTTATACGCTCTCTTATGTGACGGCGGTCAACTTCAAGCTTTTTCTCTCCAGGGCCTCTTGTACCTATACCACCACCAAGTCTTGAAAGACTTGTACCAAGTCCTGTAAGTCTTGATGATCTATATTTAAGCTGTGCAAGTTCTACCTGAATCTTACCTTCACTTGATGTTGCACGTCCTGCAAATATATCAAGTATAAGAAGTGTCCTGTCAATTATCTTGCAGTCAAGTTCTGCTTCAAGATTTCCAAGCTGAACTGAAGTAAGTTCGTCATCGCATACAATACCTGCTGCATCACTCTCCCATAAAAGTTCTTTAATCTCCATCATCTTTCCCTTACCTACGTAAGTTCCAGGATGAATATTTTCTCTTTTCTGGATAACCATTCCTCCAACAGTACCACCTGCTGTCTTAACAAGTTCTCCAAGTTCTTCTAAGGACTCTTCTACATGTTCATTTTCATAAGTTTCTACACCAACAAGTATAAAAACTTCTCCTGTATTTTCCAAAAAGGATCCTCCTAATTTCTATTATTCATCTATCTTAGTTAAATCAATATTGTCATCTTTAAACATCTGACCTCTAAAAAGATATCTGTCAAAATCACATACAGTGACATTTTTTAATTTTTCGTAGCAGGCTTTGTTAAGTTCTTCATAAAGCTCATCCATAACCGTTCTCATGCCTGAACAAATAACGCATCTTTTCTCTTCATTTCCGCTTTTCCAACCACATGAAACAAAATCAAAATCAAGTGCCTTAGCCACTTTATATAAAGACAGCTCCTGTGGGTTATCAACATAGTGATATCCCCCTTCAATGCCTTCTTTTGTATCTACAATTCCAGCCTTTTTAAGTTTTGCCATTATCTTTCTAATTCTCGCCGGGTTAGTACATATATTTTCTGCCAGTCCCTCACTTGAGCAAAGTCCTCCATTATGATGGAGAAACACAAGAGCATGTACTGCAATGGTAAATTCACTTGTCATATATATTCCCCATTATCTTGTCTGTAAAAACATTATTTCTTTTTCCATATCCTTATTACCTGGATATAATTCATTATATTCTTCTGCCCAGTCAAGAGCACTGTCAAAATCGCCATTCGCCTCATAATTTTGTATAACTATAAAATAAAGTTCTTCCCTTATTTCATTATTATCAAAATCTTTATCTTCGCTAATAAGTCTTAATGCATCTTCTGCATACTCCGTCGCCTTATTGTAATCACTTGTCATCTTTGCACATACTGCCATATTTCTATACATAACAGGTGTTTTTGTTCCTTCAAGATCTATACATTTTTCAAATGCTTCTAATGCCTTATCATATTCCTTTGTTTCAAAATAAGATATTCCAATACCTTTGTATGCTTCAAAAAGATTATTTTCCAAAATAAGTTTCTTCTTATCATTATTAGGCTTGTGCTTAGATTCAGCTTCAATCATTTCCTCAAAATACTGTACAGCTTCGCTATATTTTTCGTGTTCTAATGCTTTTACACCTTTTTTTAAATAACTGTTATTATTTCCACATCCACTTAAAACAAGTACTGTAGATAACAGAAGTAATACAACTTTACACTTTTTCAAATAAAAAGCCTCACTCTCTTATATGTTCCATACCCTGATTCATAATAGTCTTAATATGATCATCTGCAAGAGAATAAAAAACCGTCTTTCCTTCTCTTCTGTTCTTCACAAGTTTCATCTGTTTTAAAAGACGAAGCTGATGTGAAATAGCTGACTGAGTCATATCGAGGGTACTTGCAAGATCACATACGCACATTTCTGATTTGAAAAGTACACTTAAAATTCTTATTCTTGTAGGATCACCAAAAACTTTAAAGAAATCTGCAAGATTTTTAAGTTCTTCTCCCTGCGGCATATTGGCTCTTGCTTCTTTAACAATATTATCATGTACGCATATAAAATCGCAATGATCTACTTCAATTTTATCCATAGATTTTCCTCTCTAAAATATAACAACTACCCCGGCCCTTTAAAAGAACCGAGGTTTGCATATTTTCTAAAATTATTTTAATTTACTTTCTATACAAGATTCTTATTGAATTTACTATACATATCATTGCTACACCTGTATCGGCAAATACAGCCATCCACATATTTGCAAGATTACAGAATCCTAATACAATTACTAAAGCTTTTACTACAAGGGCAAAAATAACATTTACCTTTGCAGCCTTATATGCACTTTTAGCAATAGCTATTGATTCAGGAAGTGCAGACATATTTGAGTTCATAATAAGTGCATCCGCTGCTTCAATTGCTGCGTCACTTCCACTTCCCATAGCAGCACCTATATCAGCTCCTGCAATTACCGGCGCATCATTAATTCCATCGCCAACAAACATTACCTTTCCATGTTTACTTCTTACTTCTTTAAGTTTCTCAAGTTTTTCATGAGGAAGAAGTTTAGCGAAATACTCTTTAACACCAGATTCTTTTGCAATTGCTTCTGCAGGATTCTTGCTGTCACCTGTAAGCATTACTGTATGTATGTTTTTCTTATTTAAATCTTCAATTGCTTTTTTAGCGTCATCTTTTATTATATCAGATACGACAACTTTTCCCACATATTTTTTATTAATACTTATATAAACTTCTGTTCCTGTCTGTTTTGAAGTTTCAATATTAACACCATTTTCAATTAAAAGCGACTTATTTCCACATATAAGCTCTTTTCCTTTATAAAAGCATATAATACCTTTTCCAGATATTTCCTTAACATCTTTAACTTCTAAAAATTCCATATCTGATTTCTTGCCGTAATCTACAATACTCTTTGCAATTGGATGATTTGAATGAACTTCACTTGAGCATGCATATTTCATAAGCTCATCTTTTGTAAATCCATCAGTTGGTATAATATCTTTTACTTCGAAGCTTCCTTTTGTAATAGTACCTGTCTTATCCATTACAACAGCTTTAATTTCATTTAAAGTTTCAATTGCTACGCCACTCTTAAATAAAATACCTTTCTTAGATCCTGCACCAATTCCTGCAAAGAAAGCAAGTGGAACACTAAGAACAATTGCACATGGGCAGCTGATTACAAGGAATGTAAGAGCTGTGTAAATCCAGTACTGCCAGTTTCCTGTTATTAATGATGGAATAATTGCTGTCGCTACTGCAAGTGCTACTACAAATGGAGTATATACTTTTGAAAATCTTGTTATAAATCTGTCCATCTTTGGCTTGGCAGCTGAAGCACTTTCAACTGAGTCAAGAATACGTGATACCATTGAATCTTTAAGACTCTTAGTAACTTTTATTTTAAGCACTCCTGAAACATTCATACATCCTGAATAAATCTCATCGCCTGTATTTACTTCAAAAGGTTTTGCCTCGCCTGTAACTGCAGAAGTATCAAGTACACTTGCACCTTCTATAATAACACCATCAAGTGGTATCCTATCTCCTGCTTTTACAAGTACAATATCTCCAATCTTAACATCTTTAGCATCAACAACTTCTATAGAATCTACATGTTCATGATGATGTTCGTGATTGTGGTCATGGCCACAGCAACAGTCATAATCATGATGGTCATGTTCATGGCCTTCAACTACAAGGTTTACTGTATCTGGTCGAAGATCAGCTGCTTCCATAATCTGAGTTCTGCTCTTTTCAACTGCAGCTTCCTCAAATAACTCTCCAATACGGTAGAAAATCATAACACCTACTGCTTCTGTAAATTCTCCAATGGCAAAAGCACCAAGTGTTGCAATACTCATAAGAAAGTTTTCATCGAGCATCTGTTTCTTCATTAAGTTCTTACCAGCTGTAACAACAATATTTCTTCCAAGTATAATATATGCCACAACAAAAAATACTATATAATATGGTGACATCTCATATTTCATAAGAGCTGTTGCCATAATAGAAATTGATACACCCAAAATAATCTCTATTATATCTTTTTTCTTTTTCTGTAAAAGTGTCTGCTTTTTTGCTACAGGCTTCTTCCTGTCTTCAACTATCTTCTTTAAGACAACTCCGTCTTCAATAGAATCACATGTACTTTGAAGCAGTTCCATTAAATCATTTCCGTTAGCACTTACAACCTGAAGTTTCTTTGTTGTAAATGTTATAGTTGCGCTTTTAACTTCACTTAAAGTATTAATCTTCTCTTCAATTTTAGCAGCACAGTGTGCACAGTGAAGATTCTCCATTTCATATGTAAATTTATTTTCCATATCATTTTCCCTTTCATATGAATAACTGTTCATATGTTCATATAATCACATTTAATATAAAAAGTCAATAGAATAATATCAATTTGATGACTTTATTTTACCGATATGGTATTATGACGATTGTAACTGTACAAATCAATTTAATATGGAGGTAATATTCATTGAAAAAAGCTTTAAATATATTTTTTATAGATGGACTTAATGGTATGGCCCAGGGACTTTTTGCCACACTTATTCTAGGTACTATCCTTCAGCAGACAGGTCTTTTAATTCCAGGTGTTGTTGGAAATCTTCTATATACTATAGGTAAAGTTGCCGCATCACTTACTGGTGCCGGTATTGGAGTTGGTGTTGCAAGAAAACTAGGCGCAGATCACCTTGTTACCGCATCTGCTGCAACAGTTGGTATTATTGGAGCTTTTGCTTCAGCAGTTTATTCAGGTGGAATTATTTCATCTAAGGGATCTCTTATTTTATCTGGACCAGGAGAACCACTTGGAGCATTCCTTGCTTCATTTATAGCAATTGAAATTGGACTTTTAATTTCAGGTAAATCAAAAATAGATATTATTCTTACACCTGTTACCTGTATTCTTACAGGTTCAGTTGCAGGACTTATACTTGGACCACCTATCTCAAGATTTATGCACTGGGTTGGCTCACTTATTAATTGGGGAACAGAACAACAGCCATTTATTATGGGTATTGTTGTTGCTGTAATTATGGGTATGGCCCTTACACTACCAATAAGTTCTGCTGCTCTTGCAATTATCCTTAATCTTCAGGGACTTGCTGCAGGCGCTGCAACTATCGGATGCTGCTGTAACATGGTTGGATTTGCAGTTGCAAGTTACAAAGAAAATAAATTTGGTGGACTTGTAGCTCAGGGAATCGGCACTTCAATGATTCAGATTTCTAATATAGTAAGAAAACCTCTTATATGGTTTCCATCTATTATTTCAAGTGCAATCCTCGGTCCACTTGGTACAGTATTATTTAAAATGACAAATAATGCTACAGGTGCCGGAATGGGCACATCTGGATTTGTAGGTCAGATAATGACTTTCCAGACAATGGCTTCATATGAAGATCCTGTATTTGTAGTAATTAAAATATTTATTATGCATATCATTTTGCCTGCATGCCTTACACTTGGAATTGCAGAAGCAATGAGAAAACTTAAATGGATTAAATACGGTGATATGTCACTTGATGTTTAGATTATAATTTGAAAGTCAAATTATTTATTAAATTACAATTAATTCAAGGATTTTAAGTTCTCCATATGATATAATTAAGAGATAATAACTTTTAAAAATGGAGGAATACGCCATGAAAGAAGAACGTCCTATTCAGGAAGCAATAAGAAATTATGAAGACGTTGACAGTTGGAAAACAGTAATTTTCCTTTACAATTCAGCACTTAAAGAGGTTGGAACCAAGCTTGAGATTTTAAATGATGAGTTTCAGCATGTACATAAATACAATCCAATAGAACATATTAAAACAAGAATTAAGACACCGGAAAGTATTGTTAAGAAGCTTAAACGTAACGGCTACGAAACATCAATTGAAAACATGGTTAAATATGTTAATGACATTGCAGGTGTAAGACTTATATGTTCATTTACATCAGATATTTACCAACTTGCAGAAATGATTGGTAATCAAAATGACCTTAAAGTTCTTTCTATTAAAGATTATATTAAGAATCCTAAAGAAAGTGGATATAAGAGTTACCACATGCTTGTTACAGTACCAATTTTCCTATCAGACAGTGTAGTTGATACAAAGGTAGAGATTCAGATTCGTACTATTGCAATGGATTTCTGGGCAAGTCTTGAGCACAAGATTTATTATAAATTCGAAGGAAATGCTCCTGAATATATTAGTTCAGATCTTAGAGACTGTGCTAAGATGGTCTCAGAACTTGATGACAAGATGCTTTCACTTAATGAAGCAATTCAGGAATGCCTAAGAAAAGGTACATGCGGCCGCTGCCCTGAAAAAGAGATTGATGAAAAGAAAAGATTAGAAGACATTGCAGTTAATATAATCGGTAGCAATCGCTCTAATAAAGGAGATCACACACCTACGAAATACGATCTATAGGAGGATTTTTTATATGTTCCGCCTCTGGGGAAAAGAATTTAAAGATAACAAGATGATTGCAGACACAGTAATATGTGATGACAGTGATGAAACAAGAACACATAAGATCTTCAACGCTCTTGATGCCATATGTTATGAATTTGATCTAAGCAAACCAATATGGCTTGATACAACAATAGCAGAATTCAAGAAACACGCTAAGGCAAGATTCTATCAGGATAACTTTGTAGATTCAATTGAATTTGATTATCTTGAAATACATATAATCGAGGAAGATGATTCCTTATAATATACTTAATTAACAAAAAAGACTTTGAAATGACAAACCAGACGGTTAACGCTTCAAAGTCTTTTTTACTTATCTTATATAAATCAATCTATTTTCCAGTCTATTGGTGTCTCACCATTTTCAACTAAGAACTTATTTGTTTTACTAAAAGGCTTACTTCCAAAGAACCCTCTGTATGATGAAAGTGGACTTGGATGTGGTGCCTCAAGTATAAGATGCTGCGGATTATTAAGCATCTTCTTTTTAGATCTTGCATTGCCTCCCCACAGTATAAATACAATAGGTCTGTTCTGCTTATTTAACACATCTATTACAGCATCTGTGAAATACTCCCAGCCTATTCCCTTATGAGAATTAGCTTCATGGGCTCTTACTGTTAAAACTGTATTTAGAAGAAGTACTCCTTCTTTCGCCCATTTAACAAGATAACCGTGATCTGGAATATCATATCCCATATCATCATGTAACTCTTTATAAATATTTACAAGTGATGGTGGAATCTGTACTCCCTTTCTTACAGAAAAACTAAGTCCATGTGCCTGATTAAAGTTGTGATATGGATCTTGTCCTAAAATAACAACCTTTACCTTATCAAGTGGTGTATATGAAAAAGCACTAAAAAGATCTTCTTGTGGTGGAAAGATAGTCCTTGTCTTATATTCTTCATTTACTGTATTAAATAATTCTCTGTAATAAGGTTTCTTAAATTCATCCTTTAAGGCCTCATACCATAATCCCTCAATTTTCCCCATAATGTTCCTTCTTTCTCACTTTTTTTAGTTTACCTTATAAAGCGACTCTATTCTTTTCCTGCATCTAACTCAAACCAGAACTCAACACCATTTTCATAATTCTTAACACCAAAGTTCTGATTAAATGATTTCATAATAGCTTTTACGATTGAAAGACCTATACCATTTCCACCATATTCTCTTGTATGAGATTTATCAACCTTATAAAACTTATCCCAAAGTCTCTTAAGATCTTCATCTGGAATAGGCTTTCCACTGTTAAATACTGTAACGCGAACCAAATCATTGTCTCGTAGAACAGTTCTAATTTCAATACGTTTTTCGTTTTCTACATGATGAATTGCATTAGTAAGATAATTTCTTATTACCTGCTCTGTCTTATATTCATCTCCCCATACGCAAATATGTTCTTCTCCAATATATGTTGCTGTTGCACCTGCCTGTTTAACAAGAAGATCACAACTTGCCAAAACACCTTTTATAAGAGCTGCCACATCAAACCTTTCAAATGAAAGCTCCTCATCACCAAACTCAAGCTGATTAAGTGTAAGAAGATTTTTTACCATAGTATTCATTTTAGCTGCTTCATCCATAATAACATCACAGTAAAATTCCTTACTTTCAGGATCATCTATTACTCCTTCTTTAAGCCCTTCAGCATATCCTTGAATAAGAGCTATTGGAGTTTTAAGTTCATGAGAAACATTTCCTAAAAATTCACTTCTCATCTGCTCTATCTTATCTCGCTTCTCAATATCTTTTTGAAGCTTATTATTTGCACTTTTAAGTTCTGAAATTGTTTTCTCAAGCTTATCGGACATTGCATTAAAGTTATTTCCAAGAACTCTTATCTCATTACTTCCGCCACTTTCATACCTTGCATCAAAATCAAGATCAGCCATTCGCTTCGAAAGTTCTGCAAGCTCTTTAATAGGTTTAGAAATTGCATTTGAATTAACCCATACAAGAGCGCCACCTAAAATAATTGCTATAAATCCTAAATAAATAAGAAATTTGTTAGCAAGCCTTGCGCTGTCTCTCATACTTTCAATAGGACTTCTCATAACAAATATAGAGCCATCTGACATGCTTCCCCACATTTCAAGATACTCAACATTTGTAATTGAATCTTTAGACTGATATATCTGATATGTATCTGTCTCTTTTAAGATTTTACCCATGTCCATATCCTGATCATAAATATGGCTTAAAAGTTTAAAATACAGTGGACCATGAAAAGCTGCATCATAATCAGCATATGTTGTAAAACCTATTGTTCCGTCAGCTTTAATAACCATAACAGATATATTCTTTTTCTCTGCATGGCGGTCTATTTTATCCTGAATATCTTTATTGTCAATCTTACCATCAATGGCATCCTGATCTAACATTGTATATAACGATGTCAGATCAGTCTTTTTATGCATTATATAATACTTTTCAAGAAAAGATGTATTAACAAAAACTATAAGTGTGATAAGTATAAGAAGCGCACTTACAAATGTTATAACCATCTGTCTTCTAAGTGAACGACATCTTTTCTTAGCCATTATTTATCCACCTCAAATTTATATCCCATTCCCCATATAGTTTTAATATACTCACCCTTGTCACCAAGTTTGCTTCTAAGTTTCTTAACATGAGTATCAATAGTTCTTGCATCTCCAAAATAATCATAATTCCATACATTATTAAGAATCTTCTCTCTTGAAAGAGCAATTCCCTGATTCTCAACAAAGTATGTTAAAAGCTCGAACTCTTTAAAGCTAAGTTCTATTGGTTTATCATCAATTCTAACTACATGAGCTGATTTATCAATTACAATTCCACCAGAACTTATAAATGTATCTTTTTCAACATCTGAAGTTCTTCTAAGAATCGCCTCAACTCTTGCAACTAAAATCTTAGGGCTAAATGGTTTTGAAATATACTCATCAACGCCAAGTTCAAATCCAAGAAGTTCGTCCTGCTCAGCTGTTCTTGCTGTAAGCATAATAACAGGTACTTTTGAGTATTCTCTAATTTCTCTTAAAACCTGCCATCCGTCCATCTTAGGCATCATAACATCAAGAATTATAAGTGAGATTCCTTTATCTTCATAAAAAACATCCATAGCTTCCTCACCGTCTCCGGCTTCAAGCACTGTATATCCTTCTCTTGTAAGAAAGTCTTTTACAAGCTTTCTCATTCTTGTTTCATCGTCTACAACTAAAATTTTTAATTTCTCCATAACATTTCTCCTGACTTTTTATTCAACGCTTTTAAGTGACTCAACCATATCTATTTTCTTAAGTTTAAAGTACATTGCGAAATTTACAAGTAATGAAAATCCCATTGTAATCAAAAATCCGTATACAAAACTTGCAAAATTAATATTTCTGCCAAACATGGCTGATTCAATCTCAACAGTTGTAATAACGAATGCATGAAGGAATTTTCCAAATATACATCCCGTAAGTGCACCTATTATCGATAAGATAATATTTTCTCTGTATACATATGCTGCTACTTCCTTATCATAGAAACCAAGAACCTTAAGTGTTGCCATCTCTCTTTGTCTCTCTGTAATATTAATATTGTTAAGGTTGTAAAGTACAACAAATGCAAGCATTCCTGCTGATATAACAAGTACAACAATTACAATGTCAAGGCTTCCAAGCATATTGTCAATCTGCTCTCTTAAGCTATCTGTATAACTTATACTAAGAGCACCATCAAGTGTAAGAACTTCCTCTCCAACGTTACTTGTCTGACCTTTCTGGTCCGCCTTCATCTTATAGTAAATACTGTTATATACAGGTTTCTTATTATATAGTTCCTCATAAAGTCCAGGTGTCATATATATAAAATGTCCTAGATAGTTTTCACATACTGAAACAACTTTTACTTCTATCTCACCTTTAATATCATCCTTAATTTTTACAGTGTCACCTTTTTTAACATCAAGCATTTCCGCTGTCTTTTCTGTTAAAATAACACCTTTATCATCTATCTTGTACTGTTCATCTGTAAGTCTGTCCTTGAACTTAACAAAGTTGTCAAACTCATCTAAATCAGATGGAACATTTAAATACGCCTCTCTTTTAAGATCACCATTTGAAAGTGTTACATTTAAAAGAAGGTTATCAAGAGTAGCTTCTACTCTGTTATCTTTATTTAAAAGATTTTTAATATGCTCTTTCTCATTATTAGTAGCATCATTATCAAGAATTACTGTAGCATCGTATAACTGAATCTCGTTATACTGAAGCCTTGCAATATTTGTAATAGAATCCTTAAGTCCAAATCCTACTAAAAGAAGAGCCATACATCCACCGATTCCAAATACTGTCATAAAGAATCGTTTCTTGTATCTTATAAGATTTCTTATTGTTGCCTTCCATATAAAGCTTAAATGTTTCCATATAAATGTGATTTTCTCCATGAAAACTCGCTTACCCTGTTTAGGTGATGGTGGACGCATAAGCTGTGCCGCCTGTTCTTTAAGCTCCTTATTACATGAGAAATATGTAGCAAACATTGTACAGGCAAATGCCGCAAGTCCTGCCATTAATCCGTAATACATATTGTATGGAATAATTATCTCATGTACATATGGGAACATAATTCCGTAAGCAAAAATAATAATAAACGGAAGTATCTTCTCACCAATAAGAACACCTACAAGGCTTCCGCCTAATGTTGCAAGTCCTGCATATCCTAGATACTTACCAGCTATGGATTTTCTTGGATATCCAAGTGCTTTAAGTGTACCGATCTGAACACGCTCATCCTCGACCATTCTTGTCATAGTTGTAAGACTTATAAGAGCCGCCACAAGGAAGAAAAGTACTGGGAAAACTTTACCAATTGCTTTCATTCGATCAGCATTCTCGCCATATGTAGCATGCTCTGGTAAATCAGACCTGTCAGTTATATACCATTTGGCATTTTCAATCTTTTCAATCTCATCTTCAGCTTCTCTAAGCTGTTTCTCTGCATCTGCAAACTGCTCATCGGCATCTTTTTTAGCTTTGTTATATTCTTCTTTTCCTTCGTTAAGCTCACTTTGTGCCAAATTAATATCTGTCTTAGCTGAATCTAGCTCTTTTTGTTTCTCACCAATAGTTGCAAGACCGCTATCAACTAAATTCTTTCCATTCCTAAGTTCGCACTTAGCATCTGCTATCTGAAGCTTACCTGACTGAAGATCCTTTTCGCTTTTATCCATTACCTTTTCAGATTCATCAAGCTTTTTCTTGCTGTCAGCTAAAATAATCTCATTGTCTTTAATCTCTTTCTCTGCTGCATCAAGGGCTGTTTTGCTTTCATCTAAAACTTTTTTTGCCTCATTTAACTGAACATTTGCTTCCTGCATTTCCTTTTCAACTGCATCAACAACTGGTTTGGTAGTATCTATTAATATCTTAAGATTCTTCATTGTTAATATAGTTTCCGGATCTGTTTTACCTGAAGCTTCTAACTCTTCATATTTTACAATCAAAGCATCATATCCAATTTTAGCTTTTTCAAACTTAGACTTCTTATCCTCATATTCATTTAAGCCATCATCGTACTGCTTCTTACCTTCTTCGTACTGCTTCTTACCTTCTTCGTATTTCTTCTTACCTTCTTCAAGTTTAAGAAGCCCGTCTTCATACTGAGCTTTTCCTTCAGCGTGCTGTTTTCTTCCATCAATAAGGGCTGCTTCGCCTGCTTTTATTTCACCCTCTTTATTACTAAGTTCATTTAAACCACTGTTAATCTGGTTTTTCTTTTGAAGCAGATTATCGCGGTTAGAATTAATTTCTCTTTCGCCGCTTTCTAATTCACTTCGGCCATCATCGATTTTCTTCTGACCATCTTCGATTTCATCAAGCGCTTTCGAAAGTTCGTCTTCTGCTTCTTTCTTTCCCTTTTCAAACTCCGCTCTTGCTTCATCTAACTGAACCATGGCCTCATCAACTAAATCGTCATGTCTTGCCTGTTGTCTTTCTTCTCTTATGCCTTCAATTTCATCTTTGGCTGTTTTTATAATTTCATCATATTCCTTTGTAAACTCAGTTGCCTTATCTGCGTCTCTTACACGAAGATAAAGTTCTGTATATACATCCATATTAAAGGCATCTTCGCTTACACATACAAACCCATCTATATGACCTGTACCGATAGTAGTATTTCCTCTACTAAATGAAATATATTGTGGACTTGATGCAATACCTGTTATACGAAATTCTGTCTGATTTAAAGTTTCACTTAATTCATCATCAGTGCCGGAAACAAATTCAATAGTATCTCCAATCTCGTACTCTGTATTTTCTATAAATGACGCATCTACAAGACATTCACCCATATTTACGGGCATTCTTCCATCTTCAAGAACCACTTTGTTCATTGTATCTTGCATGGACATAATATGAACTGCCTTTTTACTGTCATTTACTGTCAGAAGTGCATCAACGGAATAACCAGGTTCTACTTCGTCAACCATCTTAAGTTTTAAAAGCTCACCAATATCATCATCCGTAAGACCAAGAGTACTTACAACCTTAATGTCCATAAGCTTCTGCTTATCAAAATAAGCATCTCCTGATATTCTCATATCTGGTTCAGAAGAACGTATTCCAGAAAAGAATGCAACTCCTATGGCAACTATAAAAAATATAGATAGGAATCGGCCAAGACTTCTTTTGATTTCCATACAAAAATCTTTCCATAACATCTTTTTCTTCATATTTTTTCCGCCTTACCATTCAATTTCATCAATAGAAACAGGATTAGCATTAGTCTCCATAGATGATACTTTACCATTCTTAATCTTTATAAGTCTGTCAGCCATAGGTGCAAGAGCTGAGTTATGAGTAATAATAATAACTGTCATACCTTTATTTCTGCACATATCCTGAAGTAACTTAAGAATCGATTTACCAGTATTATAATCAAGGGCTCCTGTAGGCTCATCACAAAGAAGAAGCTTAGGTCTCTTTGCAAGAGCTCTTGCTATTGAAACTCTTTGCTGCTCACCGCCAGATAACTGTGCCGGGAAGTTATTAAGTCTGTCTCCAAGACCAACCTCCTCTAAAACCGTCTTTGCATCAAGAGGATTCTTACTTATCTGAAGAGCCAGCTCAACATTTTCAAGTGCTGTAAGGTTAGGCATAAGATTGTAAAACTGAAATACAAATCCAATATCATCTCTTCTATATGTTGTAAGTTTCTTCTGTGAGTAATTAGTAATATTCTCTCCATCTACAACGATTGTTCCACTTGAAGCTGTATCCATACCACCAAGAATATTTAGAACTGTTGTCTTACCAGCACCACTTGGGCCTACTATAACAACAAACTCTCCTTTGTTAATAGTAAAATCTATACCATCAACTGCATGTATCTCTACCTCGCCCATTTTATATATTTTTGTTATATCTAAAAGCTTTACAAACTCTTCCATATACCCATCTCCAATCATATTTATCTCCTAGATTATATCACGAAAATATATCACTTTTTTTAATTTCTCACTATTTTCACAATTGAATATTATATATGTATATAATATCATATTTTCCTTGTAATCACCTTGACTTTAATCTAATTTTTATATACTATAATATATGCACTTTAATATTTGTAAGTGATTTATTTTCGGGCTTGTACTGGTTTCGACAGGGATCTCGAAGATGGAGAAGCTATCCGTAGGAAGATGCGTCAAATCGCAAACTTAAAATTAAACGCTAACGATAATTTCGAATTAGCTGCAGCCTAAATGCTGCATGTCGGCTCTAGAGCACCTGCACTTTAGAATCCCGGCATCAACTATGCAGGAAACGATATTAGCAAAGCTTTGAGCTAGTAGGCGTATTATGAAGCTACTAAAGCCGTAAGAGTGTTAGTTCCCGTACGGTAGAGGGAATGTCAATCAACTGACTATGATAGTAGAAGTACATGGGACAGGTTTTTGGACGCGGGTTCGACTCCCGCCAGGTCCACTTTAAAAAGAGCAGGAATGCTCTTTTTTTATTATCTCTTTTTTTGTTTTTGATTTTTCTTTGAATTTCGAAGTATTTTATTGAAAAGTTAAATAAAAATAAGTATAATTTTCTAAGACTAATATTATACATAGAAATAACCGGAGGAAGTATTATGAGTTATAAAAATGTAGTTTTTGACTTTGGAAATGTACTTGCTAAATTTGATACAAACAAACTTATAAGAACATATTGTCCTGAGGATAACGATTTTGAAATTATGAATGATAAGCTTTTTTATGACTGGGATCTTCTTGACTCAGGAAGAATCGCTTATGAAGACTATATGGATAATGTAGCATCCATGTTACCAAAACATTTAATCCCAGCCTTTAGACAGATAGAAAATGAATGGTATATGCACTTAGACCCAATAAAAGAAACATGGAAACTTATTTATGATCTTAAAGCAAATGGTTATAAGGTTTACGTATTATCAAATGCACCAACATTCTTTGCAGATCACGCAGCATATTATAGTATTACAAAAGAATTTGACGCCATGGTATTTTCAGGTCCACTTAAACTTGCAAAACCGGAGCCGGAAATATACCAGTATCTTTTTGATAAATACAATTTAAATCCAGAAGAATGTTTCTTCTTAGATGACAAAGAGATAAATATAAATGCGGCTAAAGCTCTTGGCATGGATGGAATTATATTTACACCTGATAAAATTAAAGAAATAAGAGAAATTTTACTCTAAAACAAAAGGCCCTAAAGGACACACGCAAAACTGCAATTACCCTTTAAGGCCTTATTAAAATTTATTTACTTTTTGAACTATCCAAAGTTTCGAACTTTAAATTCTCTTTCAGCTTCACGCTTCTGGTCTTTCTTAGCAATATCATCTCGCTTGTCATAGAGCTTCTTACCTTTTGCAAGGCCGATTTCAATCTTAACAAGACTTCCGCTAAAATACACTTTTAATGGAACAAGAGTATTACCCTTTTCCTTCATCTTTCCAAGTAACTTGCTTATCTCTTTCTTATGAAGAAGAAGCTTTCTTACACGAAGCGGATCTTTATTAAAGATATTCCCTTTTTCATATGGGCTTATATGCATTCCATAAATAAACATTTCCCCGTTTTCAATACGTATAAATGCTTCCTTAATACTACACTGTCCAAGGCGAAGTGATTTAACCTCTGTTCCATGAAGAACAAGTCCCGCCTCATATTTCTCAAGTATAAAATAATCATGGTATGCTTTTTTATTATTCGCTATAAGTTTACCGTCTGTTTTTGCCATTTTAGTTATCCTCTAAATCCTTTTTTCTTGCAAACTCAAAATCAATAGTTCTTTGCTGCATACTTACCTGAACAACTTTAATCTTAACCGGCTGTCCAAGCTTGTACATCTTGCCGTTATGCTCTCCTACCATTGCATATGCTTCTTCAACAAAATCATAGTGGTCATCATACATGTTCATAACATGTATAAATCCTTCGATAGTATTTGGAAGTTCAACATATATACCAAACTTAGTAACTCCTGAAATAATACCATCATATATTTCACCAATATGGTCAATCATATATTCAGCTTTCTTAAGCTTAATAGTATCTCGCTCAGCTTCTTCTGCACGGCGCTCTAAAGAACTTGTATCAATTGCAACCTCTTTTAAGATTTTATCATAATGTTCCATTCTTGTGCCAGTTAATTTACCTCTTAAATCTTCTTTTATGATTCTATGAATCTGAAGATCTGGGTAACGTCTTATTGGAGAAGTAAAATGAGTATAATATTTGGCAGCAAGACCAAAATGACCATCGTTATCTGGTGAATACTTAGCCTGCTTCATAGTTCTAAGAGTAAGTTTAGCAATTAAAGGCTCCTCTGGTTTACCTTCAACCTTTTCAAGTACTTTCTGCACTTCCTTAGATTTTATATCACCATTAGATACATGAATATTGTAACCAAAGTTATTTATAAAACGACTAAGCTTTTGAATCTTTTCTTCATCTGGTTGCTCATGCACACGATAAAGAAATGGAATCTCTCTCCAGAAATAATCTTCAGCAACTGTCTCATTAGCTGCAAGCATAAAGCTTTCAATAAGTCTTGTAGCTTCATTTCTGTCAGACTCTACAATATCTATTGGCTTACCTTCTTCATCAAGAAGAATCTTTGATTCAGGGAAGTCAAAATTAATTGCCCCGCGTCTTGTTCTCTTTTCAATAAGAATTTCTGAAAGCTTAGCCATATTAAGAAGCATTGGAACAAACGCCTCATTTGCCATACTCTCTGTCTTCTCACCTTCAAATCCATCTTTATTTTCATCAATAATTTTCTGAACACCTTTGTAGCTCATTCTCTTATCAATATTTACAACAGATTCTTTAATCTCATGGTCTACAACTTCGCCTTTATTATCAATATACATAATGCAGCTAAGTGCAAGTCTAACTTCCCCTGCATTAAGTGAACATATTCCATTACAAAGCTTATGTGGAAGCATTGGAATAACACGGTCAGCAAGATAAACACTTGTACCACGCTTTAATGCTTCTCTGTCAATTGCGCTCTTTTCCTGTACATAATTAGTAACATCTGCAATATGTACCCCAAGCTTATAAAGACCCTTTTCCATTGTAAGAGAAACTGCATCATCAAGGTCTTTGGCATCGTCGCCGTCAATAGTAACCATCTGCCATGAACGAAGGTCGGCTCTTCCTGCCATATCAGCATCAGTAACATCTTTACCTACTCGCTCTGCCTGATTTAAAATTTTCTCTGAAAATTCAGTTGGAAGGTCATAACCTTTAACAATTGACATAATATCAACTCCAGGATCATTAACATGACCTATAATCTCCACAACCTTACCTTCAGGCTTTGCATTCTCATCACCATATGAAGTAAGCTCAACAACAACCTTATGGCCTGTCATTGCCCCCTTATCCTTACCCTGCGGAATATAAATATCTTTTAAAATTCTCTGGTTGTCAGGTCTTACAAAACCAAAATTCTTGCATTTTTCAAAATATCCAACAACCTTTACAGTTCCATGAGATAAGATGTTAACAACCTTACCTTCTTTACGCTTTCCTTCAGGCTGCTTTGTAATAATAAACTCAACAATATCACCTTCAAAAGCTCCATTTATATCATCTGATGAAACAAAAATATCCTGCTCTTCACCTTCTACAACAATAAAGCCAAAACCTCTTGGATTAGATGTAAAAGTTCCAGTAAGGCGATCTGTTCCACCCTTAGAATATTTTCCCTTTTTAGATAAATGGATTTTCCCTTCATCAACTAAAGAATTAAGAATATTCTTAAGTTCTCTTCTTTGTTCCTTTGGTATGTTAAGTACAATTGCCATTTCTTTAATCTTCATTGGCACGTACATATCATCACATATAAAATCATAAATTACTTTTTTTCTTTTATCAAAAGTTTTGTCCATATATTAACGCCTTTCTATATTTTCCATTAGAAATAAAAAACACCCTATCATATCAATAATAGAGTGTTTTCATCTTATTCATTAGCTAAAAATTTTAAGATTAAGTACTACTGCTAATACAAGGAATAAAATAGCAAGGAACTTTGTAGATTTAACAAGGGCACCTTCCATAGAACGTCCTTTGTTCTGTCCCCAGTATGTATCTGCTGCTCCGCTGATTGTTCCAAGTCCTGCTGATTTACCTTCCTGAAGAAGTATAATTGCTGCAAGAGCAATACAATCTATTACAAATATAATTGTTAAAACTATTTTTAAAATTTCCAATTTGCGCACCTCCTACGATAAACAGATACATTTTACCATACTTAAAGTTCTTTTGCAAGGTATTTAACTAAAGCCAAGACAGGAAAATCCCACTGTTAAAGGGTGTTAGCACTGTATATTTCTACAGTTCCTGCCTTGCACTCAATTTCAACTGTTTTATTATTGCCATTCTTTATTTCTCTTTCAACAAATACTCCTGAGAAATCATTATCATCAACATTAACCTCACCTGTCATACATTCAACTTCAATATCAAAATCATCAATACTGTTTCCTAAAATAATTTCAACTTCAGAAGCCATATTTTCAACATCAAGCTTTGTAACAACCTCTGTCTCTGCTTTAAAAGAACCGGCATTAGTTTCTACTGATAACTTATTTAATTTAACATCTGTAAGCTCAACTTCTCCGCCATTTATAACAAATTCAATTTCCTTATCCTGCATATCAGTTGGAACATAAACGTTGTGATATTCATCCGAACCCTCTACAAAAATCTTAAGTTCATCTTCATCAATGTAGTATCTTGTTTCACATTCAGAATCAATAAGCACCCCATCTTTATCAAAACCTTCAACTGTAAGTTCTGCCTTTGTAACGTTTATCTCAATACTTTTAATTCCATCTAATGAGATAAGGCAGTTATCATCACATTCACTTCCATCACGATTATGCTTTTTATGATGATTATTATGGTGTTTTCCATGATACCATGTAAAATCATCATCGAATTCATCCTTTATAATAACCCCGTCTTTATCCTTAAAATCAATTATATTCTTTCCATTGATAATTACTTTTTCAACTTTCTCGTAACTAGTGAACCCACCAATAAGTCCTGATGCAACTGTCACTGTAAGGCCAACAACAACACATATAAGTCCTGTTATGAGACAAACTTTTATGAATTTTTTCATTGTGCATCCTCCTTTACAAATAATGATTTAATTTTCTTAAACAAGAAAGGAAGAAACTTTCCGTAGAACAAGACACTTAAAACAAGCATAAGTAATCCAGCTCCAACAAGTGTAACTGTGACGCCAAGAAGTATAGTTGCTATTCCACCTTCAAGAAACAAAAATCCGAAACATGTAATAAGAATTATTAACGCTCCTAAAAATAGGATAATCGTTGCAATTCCTGGTAAGAAGAAAATAGAAATTAAAAATCCTATTACACTTCCAAAAATAGAAAATAAAAATGTTCCTACTCCAAGAAGTATAGGGAATATAAGAATAACTAAAATAACTGCAAGAAGAACTAAGATAACAGTCTTTGTTGTCTTGCTCATCTTATCTCCAAACATGTTATAAAGTTTGTTTTTAAATCTTGTCCATGCTGATTCTTTATTAGTAGATGTAGTGCTGCTCTTCGCCTTGCCTTCTGATTCTTTACTGCTTTTTGCTTTGGAAACAACAATGTTATTTTCAGGTTCGTTGAATCTTGAATCAGTATACCCATTCTCTGTGAACTCTCCGCCATCATTCATATTACCTGTAAGATCAGATCTGA